>Ga0116190_1000570_pt1 | contig 36183 bp, 43 predicted proteins | sample AD_JPNTR4_MetaG_FD_89808 | JGI IMG/M metagenome (GOLD analysis project Ga0116190, IMG submission 89808) | Active sludge microbial communities of municipal wastewater-treating anaerobic digesters from Japan - AD_JPNTR4_MetaG | ecosystem: Engineered > Bioreactor > Anaerobic > Digestate | place...
GTGGGCAATACACGGTTTTTAAGATAAGAATATACAACGCAACAGGGAACATAACACGTTTCCAAATGAAAAGGCATCCTGATTATAGCAGACAAACATACGCACCGCTTTTATGGGCTGTGTTTGGAACACAGTATATAACGGATTACTCGTATACGTTTTACATAAACGGGCAAGTAGAATGCAGAACATTACAAGCTTGCACTATACCAAGTTTTGCAAGTTGTTCGAGCACGAGTTATATGTTTTTTAATTGCGCTTCCTTAAGCAGCGTAACGTTGCCATCGAGTTGGGGGAACGTAACGAACACGAGTTATATGTTTCAGTACTGCTATTATTTAAGTAGCGTAACCTTGCCGACGAGTTGGGGTAATGTAACGAATACGAGTTATATGTTTTATCTTTGCAATTCCTTAAGCAATGTAACCTTGCCATCGAGTTGGGGCAATGTTACGAACACGAGTTATATGTTTGTAAGTTGCTATCATTTAAGTAGCGTAACCTTGCCATCGAGTTGGGGCAATGTTACGAACACGAGCAATATGTTTTATAATTGCCATTCCTTAAGCAGCGTAACCTTGCCGACAAGTTGGGGTAATGTAACGAATACGAGTTATATGTTTCAGTATTGCACTTCCTTAAGCAATGTAACCTTGCCGACAAGTTGGGGTAATGTAACGAATGCGTACGGTATGTTTCAGTATTGCTTTTCTTTGCGAACAATAAACAACCTTGAATATTTAGGTAGCACAACAACAAATGCAGATTTTACAGATTTCCTTAGAGATGCACAAGCAATAACTGGAACTTTAACAATAGCAAGCAAGTTAAGTAGAATTGGTATTTATGGGCAAAGCGGGCATAACCTAAAATGCACAAGCATTAGGTTAACAAACGGAACAAGCACTTGGACTGGTTCGAGCCCGCAGATAGATGTTTCGTTTTGTTCGTTGGACGCAGACGCTTTAAATACACTGTTCGGCGATTTAGAAACTGTTACAGGCAAAACAATTAAAATAACAGGCAACCCAGGCGCGAGCACTTGCGATACAAGCATAGCAACGAGCAAAGGGTGGACGGTGCAAAATTAGGAGGCAATTATGATATACAAACTAATAGAAGACGAGCAAGGGCAATATATTGGCACAAACGGCAAGCGTTATGGTTTACTTGAAGCCGTTGAGTTCATAGACACGCCAGAGGGGCGTGATATAGATTGCGTGTATTTGCAGAACACACAAGAAGCTATGGAGTATTTTGGGGTGCAATATGCACAAGAATCTCCTGAAGCAAACAATAATAGCACAAACATGTACTAATATATGAAAGGTTTATATGAAAAGAGTTAATCATTTAAATTCAGCTAAACAGCGTAAACGTGATGAATTCTACACGTCAATGAAAGACATTGAGAACGAGATGGTGCTATACACGGACTACTTTAAAGACAAAACTATCTTATGTAATTGCGATGACCCAACAAAAAGTAATTTTGTTAAATACTTCATAGAGCATTTTCACGAATTCGGATTAAAGCGTCTGCTTGCAAGTTGTTATAAGAAACAAGATTTGCACAGCACAGAACCCGCTGTATGGAGTGAGTACGATGGAAAGAATATGCAGATTCACGAACATAAAGGCGACGGTGATTTTCGTAGTGCGGAAGTTATTGAGCTTTTAAAACAAGCAGATGTTGTGATTACAAATCCGCCGTTCTCTTTGTTTCGTGAATATATAGCGCAATTGTTGGAATACAATAAAAAGTTTATAATTATGGGGCACATGACAGCAATATCATACATCAATGTTTTTAGATTGCTGCGAGAAGGGAGTGTATGGCTTGGGCGACATAATACTGATACAAAGTGGTTTATGGTTCCAGAAGAATACACAACATATCATTGTGCCACAGAAAAAGTCATGAATGGCAGGAAACATTTTCGAATGCGTAGCATTGTTTGGTTTACAAATCTAAAAATCAACAGAATGTTCCAAATTACCGAGTTTACTAAAACATACAATTCAGATACATATAGAAAATATGATAACTATAATGCTATTGAGGTTGGGCAAGTATCAAATATACCAAAAGATTTCGAAGGGTTAATGGGTGTTCCGATTACGTTTTTATTGAAATGTGATTATACAAAATTTGAAATATCGCAACTACATAAACATTTAAAGTTAGATGGTGCAAATGTTTTTACAAGAATAATAATAAAGCATAAACACATAACAAAGGACGAAAGGAATGCAATTAACGACAGAGCAATTAGAGATAATCAATTCGGTAAAGCAGACTAATCCTGAAATAAGCAAACGCAGACTTGCACAAATTTTGGTGCGAGAACATCCAGCGTTGTTTCCGTATTCGCCAGATAGTTTGCGACAGTTTATCTGCAAATACGAGAATTCATTTGAGTTTGCAGTCAGTGCACCAATCGTGAATGAAGTACCAGATAGTTATTATGAAGATACGCCGGTAATTAGCATTGATGGCAAAATTGGTGTTATATCGGATTTACATATACCTTATCACGACAAGCAGACGGTTATAACAACATTAGATTATTTATCTAAGCAGAACTTAGACTGGCTTGTGTTGAATGGAGACATCGTGGATTTTCACGGTTTATCAACGTTCACGAGAGACCCAAATAAACGAGATTTAAACAGAGAGTTAAGTGTAGCGAATCAATTCTTAGATTATATTGCTGGCAGGTTTAGCAATATAATTTACGTAGCAGGCAATCACGAGTATCGTTTTGAGCGTTACGTAGCAAGTCAGGCGCCCGAGTTATGGAATGTTGAGGAAGTGTCTGTTGAGAACTTTCTGAGATTAAATAAGCGTAACATTAGGTATTTAGATAACACTGGACGGATAGAAGCAGGCAAACTAACTATTTTGCACGGCGATAGAATTGCAGGGCGTGGTGCTATTAATGTTGCGAGGTTAAGACTATTATATTCATTCAACAACATATTAACCGGGCACGACCATAGAACGCAGGAGTATATTCAAAAGAGCGTTGATAACAAAATGTATGGGAGCTGGACAATAGGATGCTTGTGCGGATTACGTCCGCAGTATCATCCGTATAACAATTGGAATCACGGTTTTGCCGTTGTTGAGGTATATAAGAACAAAATGTTTGAAGTCAGGAATTTCAAGATAGTTAATGGTTCAATTTTATAGGTGAGTTATGAACAAGAAAACTAACGTTAAATCTGTGGTGGTTTGCGATAAAAAAACAGCCAAGAATTTAGATAGGGCATACGCCATAAAAAACAAAAATGCCAATAGTGCAATTCCAAAACGCAACACTGCAACTATTGAATCGCTGCGTTCAAAAAGGAAGCGGTAGCTTGTAGCTACCGCTTTGTATGCATGTGTTTTGATATAGCATTCATTTGTTTATAGAGTTGAGTAATTCTATCATATGCAAGTAGAATGTATCAGTAGATTTACCTATTTCGTGTTGTTGAATCGTTTGTATATAATTCAATGCCGAGCGATTTTACAAAGTCGTAGAATTCATAGAGTGTGTTACGGACTTCATCACTTCGTCCGATGTAATCGTACATATTAAGTTGGGCATACTCGACTATTTCGATTTGTCGTTCTTTAACTTTTAATTTCATTATATGGTATTCGATTCTGTCTGCATTAAACAAATCGAAATATATTTTCCATTGTGGTGAGTTATAGTATCGCTCTATATCGATATGAGATGTTGTTTTATATTCTATCAAGTTGTTGCCGATGATTGCATCCGCTATACCAGATAATGTTATAACATCTCCTTTGTATGGATATTCTTTGCTAAGTTTGTATTCGACAAGTTTATGTGGGACAGCGGTTTGTTTAACAACATCTTTTAAACAGTCATTTACCGCAAGTGTATATTTATCGATAGATACAAAGTCGCAATCATTTAGCGTTTGTGGTGTAATTTTTTCAAGCAATCCATGTATGAGTGTGCCTATATACATAGCTTCTGACGGTTCGCTTGGCTGTGTCAGACGTTTAATTGCTTCATCGAGGTCGATTATTTCGTTGATATAATCGAAATAGACTTGAATGCGAGAAGCGCTGGCTTTCATGCATTATCCTTTTTAAATAGTTCTTTAAACACAAATATAGAATATAACACCATTGTTACAAGCAACAATGGTGTTGTTAGTCGTATTACAGATGCGGATTGTGAATATGTGATAACTCCGCATATGAAATGCAACACGAGCGACAAAAGCATTATTTCGACTATTGCAAACATCATTATGCTTACAACAGTGAATACTTTGTCTAATATTTTCTGTGCTTTCATATTTGTTACGCATTTTTATTCAAAAAATACTTTTTGTTTAGCATCGTACTTGAATTGTTTTTTATCCGCAGATGCTTTAAGAGCATTCCATTTTTGTTTTTTTATAATATCTTTATCTTCGCTATTTTGGATTAATTTGATGGCATTGTTAAATTCTTCGATTGTTGATAGTGTGTTTGCAAATTCTGCGAATGAATGGATTTCCGATAGGCTTTTTTGTTGTGCGAGATAAGAGTTATTTAGACTGTCTTTTACTTGTTGCATGATTCCAGCAAAGAAATTTGGTTGTTCGTTAAAATTAGGAATGTCAAGACGCTCTAATTGCACACTATTTTTGCCGACGGATGTATCTGTTGGGCTAAAATTGACAGAGCGTTTGCCTTGTTCTATTGTATAATAGCCAATCAAGTCGCATACTTGCATAACTCTATCATAACTACCACCGGTAATAGCTGGACGTTTAATGCGTAAATCCCCTTCATCTTTTTCTTTGGCATGTGCGATAAATATAATATCTTTACCGATTGTTTTGATTTTCTTTACAAAGTCTGTAAATTCATCTCTCATAGCACCGTAAAATTGTAGCTTGTTGCGTAATAATTTTGGGTCTTTTTGCGTAACATAAACTCCAATGTAGTCAAGCATTGTATCGACTGTATCGATGACAATTGTGCTGTAATCTTGAATAACCTGCAAGAACTTATTAAAATCTCCAATAATGTCGCTCCAGTTTTTAATTCTCGCAGCATCCTTTCTGAATTGCGAGCGATGAACGCCACCGTCGAAATCCAAAAGGATTGGATTGTTTGCTGTGCTGGCAAGTGATGTCTTGCCTATACCGGGGTCTCCATAGATTAATACATTGATAGCCAAAGTCTGGATTGGCTCGCCTGCTTTGATGATTTCCATAATTCACCTATAATTTTTTAAAAAATAAAAATCGGTATTACAAAAATAAAACAATAAAATATAATTGCAAAATAAATTGTGATTTGTGAATTTTATTTCACAAAGTATAATTTTTGTTGCGTATATTGTTTTTTTTATGTATATTAGCACATATTATGGAGCGAGATTTGCGTTGTGCAAAACAGTATATAAATATACAATAGATATACGTCCGAAGGCTAAACAATCGACAAGATTTACTTCAGCTAAAAATCACCAATGTTATACAGATCATAAAATCTTAAAGTGGACAAAAGAGTTTAGAGCAAAGCTCATCAATAATTTGCATAAAAGATGGAAACCATTAAAACAAAAAGTTAGTATTAAATACGAGTTTATTTTTAAAAATGCCAAGCAAAAGACTTGGGGTAAATACAAAGATACGAGTCCAGATGTAGATAATTTATGCAAAGCTGCCAATGATGCTATAAAAGGTATATTAATTGATGACGATAAGTATATAGTCAGCCAGCAAGCTGTAAAGTTATACTCAAAAGAAGATTGTATTCGCATTGAACTGGAGTTACTGTGAGCTACAAGATACTCATTATAGATGACGATGTAGAAGTAACGAGTGTTTATAAAGCGCTATTTAAAATGCGTGGTTTCCAAGTCGATGTAGCCAACACGTATAAGGATGCTTCTGATAAGTTAAGCAAAAACAGGTATGATGTAGTATTGTTAGATTACATCTTAGATGAATATAACGGTTTAGAGTTGTTAGAAAAACATCAGCAACATATTAACAGCAATACTGCTGTCATAATAATTTCATCAATAGATGATATGGAAGTCTTACAAGAGTTTAAAAGGTACACAAACGTATATTTTATAAGAAAAGTTGATGTGAAGATGTTTTGTTTTTCGTCGCTAATTAAGACGCTTCGGACTTTAAGAGGGGTAATAGATGACTCAAATTGAGTTGGTATCTGGTGTTATTGGCGTTATTATAGGTGGCGTGTCGCTATATTATGCCATGAAGACGTATATAGATGGCAAAATGGACAGACAAATGCAGGATGTGCGTGAGTTCGCAATGTGGCGTTCGCAGATAAATCAGACAATCGAGGAATCGCGCAATGATATAAAAGAATTATACGATACGGCACAATTACAATCTGAAAAAATAAATCGTATAGAAGTCATCCTTGCGCAGCACAATGAAAATCTTTCTTTAATAAAAGAAATTAAGGCTACTGTAAAAGATATAGATACATCAATCAAAGGTCTTCTAATGAAAAATGCTGAACAGAGCATACGTATAGATGCATTAGAACAAAAATGCGAAAGGTGCGCTCGTGTCAAAGCGTAAGCCGACAATAGTTCCAAGCTTGCAACCGACATCGACTATTGCGGACAATACGCAGCGTGCAAGGAAAATCGGTATTGTCCCACATCAGAGCACATTATCTGTGCAAAATGTTCCAGACTACTCGACGCCAGCTGGTGCAGCGATGGCTAACGAGGAAATGAGACGTTTGCGTTTAGGTATTGAGAATTTAAAACAACGAGTCGAAGCACAAAGTGGAGAACAACAGTTAGGGTTAAAGTCTCCATCTCAACAAGTTACCACTAATACCGGGACGAGAAAGGATGAGCCTATTAGCATAGAAACAACAGAATGGGCATTGACTTTAAAAAGTAATGGTATCGAAGTAGATGATCCATTGGTAGTTCAGTGTATTAATTTCATTGATACGCAGGTCAAAGTACTTGAAGCGAGGCAAGAATTCAAACTGCCGATTAAATTTCATTTGGCAAAGTCGTTTCTTGAAGATAAACTAAAAACAGAAGATGAAGCTGTTCAAATAGATATTATTGCTAACGCCATTACATATTTTTACGATTGGTTAATGTTCCGAGATAGTGGACAAAAATCAATTCAGATTAGTTCAAGCGATAAAATACGTGGTGGAGTTTTCGATGGTCTTGATCGTCGTGTGATAACATTGCAAAACGATGAATGGTATTTATCTGAATTTATGTATTATGGAACTGGCTGGTTAGGGGAAAATGGAGACAATAGAGGCTGGAAGAAATTACCTATAGCGTGGAAACAACCAGCCGTAAAATTTATCACGCAACCATCCGAAACAGACGCATCGCCAATTGGTAGTATATTTATAGTTTCGACGGAGACTACATTTGACGAATGGCTCGAACTCGGATTTATTAATTATTTAGTGTATAAATTTGGGGAGCCGTTTTCATCTATACGTGCACTACAATTTGTAGAGCCAATGCATGGTGATGTTATTTCTGTGCTGTTTCCGACAGATGAGAGCTCAGTAGCGAATTGTCGTCCAAAACTATATCAATATGCTAACAAAGAAGGTATTCTCAAATGGTGGGATATTACTCAATTATATGGTAATATTGGAGATGCGCATTTTGTATATGAACAAGTTGTGCCAGCAAATGAATGGTTGGTTACGCATAATCTTGGCAAACGTCCATCTGTAACGGTATGCGACACATCAGACAGCGTAATATATGGAGAAGTAGTGCATATAGATAATAATACTCTAAAAGTAAAGTTTAAGTATAATATTAGTGGTAGGGTTTATTTAAATTAGCAAGAGGTAGGCATGGCTATAAATTTTGCAAACGATGTCGATATAATAGGCAATTTGACGGTAAAAGATGGTTCTGGTAATCTCGATTTAGAAAATAATCAGGCAGTAAGAGTTCGCGTAGAGAATTTATCTGTCGAGCCATCTCCGGCACCAGAAGGGCGTATTATATACAATACAACAAAAGGACCAACAGATAACAAAGGAAGACTTGGTTTTAAAAGTCAAAGCGGCTGGATTTATCCAGATATGGAACGTTCGGTATATGATACTAACAACAACGGCAAAGTGGATATAGCAGAAAATGCGGAAAAGCTGAACGGGCAATCGCAATCATTTTATTTGGATCGAGCTAACCATACGGGCACGCAGTCGGCATCAACAATATACGATTTTAATACTGCAGCGATGCAATTCTTGCGTTCTGCGTTCGGGAACAGCAATACTGTGTCGTGGGAGACCAGCGGAACACCTATAAAAGCAGATGTTATATGCGACGCATCGGGTCAACTGGCGGCAACTTCGAGCGGATTAAACTTAAAAACAGTTTTCCCTAAAGATGTTACCTTTTATCGATGCAGGGTTAATCAATATGGTGTTGTGATAGATGGCTCTACGATGTTAACGCCAGACGATATCAGTGATTTTGTTAAAGCCGTTAACGGGACTGTCAACGATAAATTTGAAAACAGCAATACAGTGCAGTTTGCTGTGAACACTACAACACAGAAAGTTAAATCTAATGTTGTATTGAAGTCAGACAGCGGATTGATAGAGACGACACAAGGGATTGATTTAACAAATCGGTTCGGTTCTTCGCAGACATTTGCGAAGGTAACAGTGAATCAAAAGGGCATAGTTACCGATGGACAAGTTAGAATAAATACAAGCGATATTAACGATTTTGAAGATGATGTTAAAAACGCAGCAAAAACAATTCCACTAAATCAATTCGCAGCTCCAACAGGTTCTATTAATCTTAATAATCAAAAGATAATAGGATTAGGTTCGCCAACAAACTCTACCGATGCTGCGACAAAAGAATATGTAGATATGATGGCAACAGGCTTAAAGGTTAAAACAGCATGTCTTGTTGCTACCACTGGCAACGTCAATTTAGATGCCGTAACAAAGATAGATGGCGTTACGTTATTAAATGGAAACAGGGTACTGGTTAAAGATCAAACAACAACTTCTCAGAATGGTATATATGTATTCGAGAGTGGTGTTGGGCTACAGCGTGCTACCGATGCAGACAGTTGGGACGAATTAGTTGGTGCCTACGTGTTTATTACAGAAGGCAGTACTAACGCTGGGAGATCGTATTGGTGTTCAGTACAGCCCGGTGGAACACTTGGTGTAACATCGGTGCAGTGGGTATTATTTTCAGAACAACGCGTTTATAACTTCAATAATCCACTAACACTTAGCGGTTCGACTGTATCGTTGAATTATAACACTAACACATTGAACTTGGATGGTTCTAATGCGTTGAATGCAAAATTAGATGCCAGCAAAGGCTTGACGTCTTCAACATCGGGGATACGCATAAATGAGGAAGCTAATCATTTTACATATAATTCCGGAAAATTAAACTTAAAGTTAAAAACAAACGGTGGTTTATCGGCAGATACTAATGGTGTCTTTGTATCTACAAACACGGACACATTTACGACAAGTGGTAATATAATCGACTTAGCACCATCTTATAAAAATAAAAAATACGCCACAGAAATCACGGTTGGCACAGGAGCTTACACGCATCAAATCGTACACAATTTAAACAGCACAAATGTGATGGTGCAGGTATTTAAAAAAGGAACACGCAATTCACAGATAATCTATCAAAGCGTAATTCCAGATATAGAAATAACAGATGCCAATACAGTAACAATAACATTTAAACAGAACACATTGTTGGATGGTGATTACAAAGTTGTAATAATGTAGGGATAGCATGGAAATCTCGCAGGATTTAATTATAAGAGGAGATGCTTATATTGATGGTCTTCGTGGAAGTGGAGACCGCAATGTTGGCGTTGGTGCTGAAGGGCAGTTAAAGATTATCGATCCGCCATCTGAATCTGTGAATGTTCAATCAATCACAAACACATTAACACTAATGCCGGATTCAGCAACCAGACAAATATTAACTCCACTTGGAGGAAACAGAATTGTTAATTTGCCAACGACAAACGTAGCTACAGGTAAACGTTTTGTCATACATAACGATGCTGCGGTCAATACAAATTCAACTTTAACTGTACAACCTGTATATTACAATAATCTGCAATCATGTTATGATTTGGCGCCACAGCATGCAATTGAGTTTATTTGGACTGGCACGAGGTGGATAACAGAAGTCAATAGTAACACCACAATTGGTTCGGCTACGAGTAATTTGAATTCTATTGCAGTTGGAACAAATGGGAGTCTGAATAATGCGATTTCTATTGGCAGTGGTGGCACAATCACAAATTCTATTTCTATTGGCAGGAATAATGGTAATATTCAAGGCTACTCAGCGGCATTAGGAAATTCTGTATGGAATATCAATAACAGAGCAATAGCGATCGGGCACACGGCAACTAATATCGGCAACGATTCTGTTGGTATAGGGGCTGGTGTGTATGCGGTAGATTCTGGTTCTGTGGCTATTGGCGCACACACGCAAGCGCAACACAGTAAATCAGTTGCGGTTGGTTATGCGAGCAGGACGCACAGACCACATGAAATCGCATCAAATACATACGACACAACAGTATTAGAAGCAGCCGAATGGAAAAGTGGTGTTAAAATTCAAAAATACGAACGATTTCTATTGCCAGCAAACACACCTATAAATACTTGGGTAGATATGCCAATCACAAGCGGGCAGCATCTTTATATATACGAAGGAGAGGTATATAATTTTGATTACAAAATTAGTGCTTCGTATTCAGAAGCCTCTTTAAGGATTGCGCAAGCATGGCAAATACGTGGTTGTGTGGCTTCGCATAGTTACGCTACGAACAGGTTGTATTTTTTACCGATTAATGGTTATGATTATGTTGTAGAAACATTTGGTAGTGCGTTTTTGAATGCGCGGCTTGTTCTTGACCAAAATAATTATTGCATAAAATTACAGGTTGCGAAGACAAGCACCAGCATCACATCCCCAGTGGTGTTTGGTGCAGTAGTAATTGCCAATGAATTATTTGCAAATTATATATAGGAGCTTATATGTACTTAACAAACAGTAATACCAATGAGATTATAAAGATTCGCAGTATAAGCATGCATTTACTTAAAGATAAAATGTATAGCGTTGAGTTTATACGGTTTAAAGATCTGGAGCAATACAACAGATTTTCATCTGGAACAATGACCGATTATGAAATATTTAGAAGTGCGGTATTTTATTCAAAAGAAGCGATAGAAACGCAGCTATCCGGAATGACACAGCCAGAACAAACGATACTGGAGTCTTTATTAAGGGCGATTTATTTAGCGTATGTTTCATTAAATCAAGATTGGGAACTTGTAGAATAATAGGAGGTTATTATGCAGGACTTGAAAAAATATTACGCATCAATTGTATCGATTGGTGGAATTATCATTTTTATATCTCTGATTTTTTTAGTATATTTAAATTATGCGAGACCTGAATGGGTAGAACTCCCATACTCGTTTTTAAAGATGGGTATATTCTTGTTAATGTGGTGGTTGTATGATAAGTTTATTTTGGAGCAATATGATACACTTGATGAGTTATTTAAGAAAAAGAACGTTGCATTTGCTATTGTGTTTGCTGCAATTATTCTTGCTTGGGCAATCATTATCGGCTAACGAGAAGGCATATTATTTTGCAGACAAAACTCCGGTAGTAAAGCAGTCTGTTGGAGAATTGGATACGGCTATTTCGTATTTGTATGTGCGAGAACGTAGTGGTCGAAACGACGGCATAGATGTCGAGAAATTTCAGCGTTTTGTAGGTATAGGAAAAAATACAGCTTGGTGCGCAGCATTTGTTAGTTACTGTTTATATTACGGCAAAGCCCCGAAGAGCATACGTTCGGGGCGAGCATTAGCATTTGCTAATAAAGATATGATTCCAATTGAAAAGGTGTTACGTCAGAATATACCAATAAGACAGGGTGCTGTCTTAGTATTCAGACAAGGAAATACTCCATTTGGGCATGTTGAAATTATTTATAAAAAAAGCAACAATAAATTTTATGCAATTGGTGGTAATACGTCAGGCAAGAATGGAGTTGTAGATCGTGATGGTCAGGGAGTATATCCAACAATACGAACATATCAGCCTTTTGCACGTTTAAGGATAATAGGAGTATGGCAATGAAGTATTCTTATGGGATTATTGTATTAGCAGTTATTGCCTTACTTTTATGGATTGCTGTATTTTCAACGAAAAAAGAACGTGAGATAAACGAATATATGCATACGACTCGCGTCGATACTGTAATTGTGCGTGATACTATTTATTTACAAAAAACATACTTTAAAACAAAATTACGTATCACGTATGATACGTTAAGAGATACCATCAGCACATTACCATTTGTTGCTCAATTGGACACAATAGATTATATTACTTGTGATACATTATCGATTAGATACACATATCCAGCGAACGAATTTGAATATATATTACGTCGCAAACCAATAGAAGGTGAAACGCAGTATATTTATCGATATGATACTTTACGAATTAACACAGTTAGACAGGAAGTAAGCAACGGCTATTTACAATATATAATAGGTGCTATTGGTGGTTTTATTATAGGGAGAAGCATAAAATGATAGCTCCTCATTATTCAATAGATGATATGTTGCGGATGCTTGCCAATCCATTAGCAGGAATGAATGCGAGTGTGCCGCAACAGAATTTATCACAATCTCCATTGCAGATTTCGCCACAGTTACCACAGTTAGCCAGCAACAGTCCAATTCAGCCACCGCTTGCACCGCCAGATAGCAACGATAAAGATACATCATCACTTCTCGATAAGTTACCTAATGTATCAGACATGATAGATAAGTTGCCTGGATTACCCGGATTGCCGGATATGTCTGGTGCTGCCAAATGGATCGGGGGATTGTTTTCTGGAAGCGAAGCAGAACCGAAGCCGACAGTAGATCTCGGAAATGCACAAGCTACAGGAACCGCAGAAGCAGCTTTAAAGGCAGGGAAAGATTTGGCAGATGCTACAACAGGTAGTGGAATATTAACAGATGGGATGAAAGCAGCAATCGGTGCAGACTTATTAGGTGGAGTTGGGACGGTGCTTGGTTCTAAACTTATGAAGGGTTTGTTTGGCGATAGCAAGTCTCAAACCAAGTCAGCATTAGAAGCAGCCGATAAGGCAGCTCAAACTGCAGTCGATAAGGTCGCTCAAAATAAATCCGCATTATTGCAAAACACCAACGCATTAGGACAACAAGGTGCAGCTGCTGGAATCGAAGCTCAGCGACGCATGAACAGCCAAATGGTGTCTGGCGATGCAGTAGCGGACAAAAACAGGCTATTATCTGCTGGGGACAGCTTGCAGAAGAACGCAATGCAGATGGCACAGCAAGGAATGAGGCAAAACCAAATGTCTCAGCAAAATCTTGCTAAATCTGTTATGAATATGCGTGGTGGTAGTGGTGTTGCGAATATGGGTGCATTGCAGGAAATTGCCGGGCAACAAGCAGCTGGCAATTTACAAGCAATGCGTGCAGGACAAGAAGGATTACAACAATCTGCAGCTCAGCAAGCTAACATAGCAAGTCAGGCGAGTGATATATATCAAAAAGATCTTGCGAGTAATTTCCAACGGAATGTTGCACCAGCACTTAATCAATGGGAAAACTTTCAGGGAATGGCGAGTTCATTGGCTGGACCGATGGTTAGCCAAGCTATGGGCATCGCTAATCAAGCGGATAATGCAGCGTATAATTTATTCGGCACAGCGGCAAAAACAATGGGGACACGCGCTGGTTCCGAAGAGACAATGGGGCAATATATGGAACATGCAGTTCCGATGGCTATACAATCGAGTATAGCTGGTGGAGATATGTTTAATTGGAGTACCAACCAAGATCCACGCAAAGTTGAAGCGCTTGCCAACTATCTTGGTTATGATCCGAATAGTTTATATGGATTTAGAAGATAGGAGATAAAACATGCCTGTAGAATTAAGAAATTATGGAGCTGAAGGCGTCGATACAGGTGCCCAAACAATGTCGCAAAACATTCGCGATGCAAATGCTGGTACGCGTCACAGACAGGAGTTGGCGAATTATATCAAACAAACAGCATTACAAAACACAGTGCAACTTGCTCAAAATATGCTTGAATTAGGAACGCAGAAGATTAGGTCTATTGGACCAAACGGAGAGACGATTGAGCAAACAGTGATAACAAATCCCGAGTTATTTAACTCTGTTAGTAGTTTGTATAAAGGTTTACAACAAGGCATAACTTCGCACGTGAAGGATAAAAGTGGCAAGTATATTCCGACAATAGATACAAGAGCAGGTGCACATTTTATGTTAGATCCAGACAACGTCAAACAGTCAGAGACAGCGAACAACAAAAAAGATGACAAACAAAAACAGGAAACAAAACCATCTGGAGAACCATACGGACCGCCACCTCCACCACCTGAGCCATACGGACCGCCACCTCCACCACCTGAGCCATACGGACCGCCAGTGTTCCCAGGACCATTAAAGCCAAGTCAAGCATATAGTCCTACACCATATCATAATGCGTCATTTTTGACAGGGATACAGTTACCTCAACGACAGCCGAATCCTGTACCGCAGCCGAATCCTGCATCACAGCCGAATCCTGCATCACAGCCGAATCCTGTACCGCAGCCGAATTTTGTGCAGCAGCCAAATCCAAATGCACAGCCGTTCCAACCATTGGGTTGGCTTACAAACGCGCAGGGATTTTTAAATATGCTTCAAAATCTCAACGCGACTCCAAATAAACCGTAATACAAAAAAATGTAACACAATTCACATGGTATGCAACTATGGCTAAAAATAAAAAAAAGTCAGCAACAAATACAGGGAATTCAGGTAAAGGCAACAACACTGGGAATGCGAATACTGGAACTACGCAACCAGGTAGCTCTACGCCCTTATGGTCGAGTATAAACAATGTATTACAAAACTTACCGGCAGGTGCAACGCAACAACAAATCAGTCAGGCTATAGCTAACAAAGTTAGTCCAGCAGCGCCAGCCATACAGGCAATACAAGAGGCGAAAAATGCTAAAAATCAGCCAAATACATCAGGAACGCCACAGGCTGGTTCTGGCGGAGCTGGAATGGGAGTATATAACGATATAGTTCAATATATGGATAAAAATAAACTGAGTTATTTTAGTGGTTCTGTTCCAGATACAGAAAAGCAAAAAATGTTAGATGAGAATTGGAAAGAGCAATACGCTGCTGGCAAACAATGGATAAACGATGTTAATACTAATCTTATCGACAGAGTCAATAGTGAAATGGACAAGCTTAATAAAAAAGCATTAGGTCAAGTAGAAGGAACTGCCGAGCAAAAATGGAAACAGGATGGATTAGGTGAAGCAGATACACTAATAGGAGAAACAGGAACATTAAGTTTAGGGGCACCTAAATACAGTCCGCTTGGCTATATCCCACCAAAACGTGAAATTGCAGATAATAAACACATTCAGCTAACGCGTGAACAAGACAAGCAGCCAAGTGGTCATCCTGTTACCTACGGACCCGCCGCAGGAAATCAACAGCGACAACATTTCGGCTATTCTACATTGGGTGCAGATCCGGCCAATAATCAAATCGTTGGTATAGCTACACACAATAAGACACATAACGGTTTAGCTAACTTGTGGCATAGAGCGTTTGACAAAAAAGAATCATTTGAAATACTTGCTGGTGCAGCTAAAGATGCATTGAAAGTAAACTTAAAAAAAGGTTTAAATCCATTATTTATACAGCAGTATAAGTTCACAAGCAGAAGTTTTGATCCAAAGGAAAGTAAGTGGATAGAGCAAGAAGAAAATCTTACGTTGCCTCAGGCACTCGAAAAGACAATGGTTGCAGTTTCAGACGCAATGCAAAGCACATGTAGAGTAAACAAACAAGTTACCGATGAGATATTAGAACAAAACGGAAAATTCCCATTTGTTGTCGATGCCAAAGGTAATACATACATCAACAAATATTATTTAAGTAATCCGGGTAATCGCGATCAATTGCAAAAAATCGCATCTTTAGCTATTAGTAACTTAATGGGACAACATACTACAGAAGGTTTGAAGCACATGTCAGATGCAATGACGACGAACAACGCAGCAATAACAAGCCAAATAGTGAAAGAGAACCTCAATCCAAGCACTGGACTTGTAGCTGGAGAAGAACATTATATAATCACAGACGTATTGATGACATCGTTAGCCGAAGCACTAACACGGAACCGTAATGGAAAATTAACAATTAAGTCTACAACTTTATAATTTGGGGGGATGGAATGGCTGTAAGAAGACTTGACCCTGAAATAGTAAAACCACCAGAGCCGTATAAGCCAATGCCATCGCCATATGGGTGGGAACCACCATATCAGGGTGATGAACCTATTTGGGATGTAATTAGCGAGGGCTTAGACAAAAAGAATAAAAAAAAGCTTGCAAAGAAACAGCCAACTCTACAAAAAAAGGAGGAACCGGATCCGCGTTCTTGGTGGGAGAAGTTATACAAACCAGACCCAAGAGAAGTCAAGAAAAATATCTCTAAAATCAAAGAAGGTATGCAAAAAGATTTGCAGGTCGGCTTAGATCCACAAAAGGCGTTACGGTATAGATATGCAACGCCAACTGATTTTACTCCAGACAAGGTTGGCATCGGAATTAAATATGGGAAATTAGTAGTTGAAGGAGACAAGATATACAGAACAAGAGAATTTAACGGGAACGTTGAACCTGAAATATTGCCTATTGCCGTAATAAATAACAAGGGCAACATTCAGGTATTTCAATATAAAGGTGTAGATAGAAACAAATTTGACCAATACACTTCAAAATCAAGAACAGAATTAGCAAAAAATTGGAAAAGCGATGCTTTCGAAGCGTTTAATCAAGGACTTGAAAGAAGTGTGTTAGCACCGCTAACAACTGTAAACAATATTTTTGGTGATAAATCTATAAGATACGAAGCAACGCATACGCCATTCCTAACACATGCTAAATCAAAGCAATATGAAGATTACAGAACAGCTGGCGAAATCGTTGGTGAGATAGGGAAGGCTGTTGTTCCATTGAGTGTTGCTGGGAAATTTAAGTTAGGCGCACGAATATTGGATAAAGCATGGAAGGTTGGTTTAGCTACAAGTGCGATTCAGGAAGTGCCACAATTAGCAAAAACGTTGCACGATGATGAAATGCAACCATTCGGAGCGGTAATGTCCTCCACTCTGAATACTGCTGCCAACATCGCCGGTGTTAAAAGTGGTATGAAAGCAGCCGAAGCGATGCATAAAGCAATCGATGCAGGTAACCGCATACGTGGTGTAGCGAAAACTGTTGGAAAAGAAGTGGCGAGACAAACAGCCATAGCTGCTATGCCAACGGCACATTCACAATTTTCTGCTATGGCATCGAAGCAGCAGTTTGCGAAGGAAATGAACAAGCAAGGTTTTGACTATGAAGCGTATAATGATTTTCTTAAAGAATATTTAGCGAATATGGGCACTGTTGGTGCCGTCAATATCATTACAGAAGTAATGGGTATAGGTGGTGCATATCGCGCGAAACAAGCGAAAGAGACAGGAGTGCCATTACGAAATGTTGTGTCCCGGTTTTTTGCTCCGGGAGCCGAGCGAGTTGATGATTTCGCGACTCTTAGCACTCACAGATTAGGTGGGGATATTCCTACAAAAGAATGGATTGATAAAACTATTACAGAGGCTAAACAGGGTGATGTAATTCGCAAGCCAAAAGATGAACAAAGATTGCGTAAAATTCTCGAATTCCAAAAGCAGAAAATGGGTGGCGACGCAGAGGATCATCTCATTAATCATTTTAACGATAGCAAAGATAATGTGTTTACAAGTCAGGATGTCGAGACCGCTATAAAAGATGCGTATGAAAAAGGAATTATAAAATCTCCTGAGGATGAGAAATCTTTATATACGTTATATAGAAGACATATATCAAATCCGGAGGAGACGTATAATTATATAGAAAACCTTATTAAGCGTGGCTACACAAAAGAGGATATATTAAATTTATACGACCAAAAATATACGGCAGAATCAGGTACAAAAAATAAAAAGATTCTTGGTTTCATCAATCCAGAGTTACTAACTGCTACTAAGGCTAAAAAGAACGAAATGCGTCAGGCAACAAGAGATGCGGTGGAACGCATTTATCATCAAATTGAAGAAAACATAGCAGGTCAGGAATCAACAGATGTAGTTAAGTCAGCAACGGTTCCGGATAGAAAATTGACGTTCGAAGATTTAGATGAGTTTTACAATACATATGCAAATCAGTATCGTGATGCTCGTATAGACCAACATCTTGATCGGAGAGTTTCTAATGCTCGCAATAAAGCAAATACTATATTAAATTTATACTACAAAATAACCGGTGAACAACCGTTTGGTAAATCGTATTCTGAAATTATAGATAGAGTAGGCAAGCATTTAAACGGTGAAGAGCCATCACAAACAATCACAAAAGATCCGGGACTAAACATTTTAGACGCCAAACAGCAGGGAGATGTTGTTAGCGAGCTTGCTGGTTTAGGAGACATGCAATACGTTGTAAAGAATATGCTTGATGAGTTAGATGAGCAATCTTTGCAGCGTGGTGTCGTGTATTCCGATTCTAAGTATAACGCGAAATGGTCAAAGATACTTGGCAGCAAGTCTTCTGTCGATTTCGCAAAAATGGGGAGCAATACAGAACGTGCGAAAGCCATAGCGACGCAATTAAACGGCAAAATTACTTATGGAGAATTAGTCGATAAATTATCGAATGAATTCGGTTTAATGATTAACAAGGATGATTTGCACCGTCGTCTTGGTGTTGTAGAAGACCCTGCGCTTAAAGGAGCTACAAAAGGAGAACCAATAGGTGAAGAAACAGCGACAGAGCAATTAAACAATTTACCATCAAACACAACACAAGAGACAAAAACTGCGACAGCAAGTAAACGGACGAAGAAGACCGATAGACTATCAAAGAAATCACAAGAAATCACAACAGTTGAGCAGACTGCGAAGGCATTGCCAGCGCCAGAAGAAACAAAACAGGACGACCCAAATGTGATTGCAGTGGAAGATGCTTTTATGAAAGCAAAAATAAAGCAATTAGTAAAGCAAAAGGATATAAAAAACATAGACCCTGAAACAGCGAAAATGGTGTCGTCGCATCCAGAGGTTGCATATGTATTTATGAGTAAAACGAAACAAATAGAATCCGCAAAAGATGTAGTAGCCCAATTAGCAAAAGACGAGTTTATTAATCTCGAGAATGCGATAAAGAATGGTGAGATAACAGATCCAAACACGCAAAAGATTGTAAATGATATTCGCTTCTACGCAAAGAATGATGATAGATTGCAGGATGCGTTTCGCAAGTATTTAGATGGCAACAGACGTTTACCAAAAACGATTAAGGGCAAAATCGAAACACTATTAAATAATGAGTTATCAAACGTTAAAGAATCGTATCATCAAGCAATTAACGATTTATATGATGATACAGCGGATTTGATACATAAACATTTGACTGGTAAAATTATTGATGATATAAAGGCTGATGAAACTTCAACACAAACTGTCGATAGTGAACAGCAACAATTAAGTACCAATGAAAATGTTAGCGCTATAAATGAACAAAACAATCTGGATGCCACAACAGAACCGCAGACTTCACAATCTGTTGCAGAGTCGCCAGCAGTAAAAGAGTTGCCACCAACTGAAACAGTGCCAGAAGGTGAAATAAAAAAAAAAGAATACGGCGAATCACAAAAAAGTGATACGCAAGAAGGGGCGATAAGCAACCAGGAAGAAGCTGTAAATACAGGTCATTCCGCCATAAAAGGAATAGAACCCATCGCGTCGCAACAACAACCACCAGCAGTCATAGAGGAACCAACGACTGCTGGTGCCACTGATGCTCAGCAACCGGAGCAAGCCATACAACAAACCGAAGTTACCGCAAACGAGCAGGAAACGCCAAGTATTACACCAGAGCATGAAACTGAAATGCAAAACGCTTTCGCACTAATTGACAATGTGTCAAATACTATCAATGAGATAGATAATTTATTAAAAGATAACGGCATAGATTTTAGCGAGGCAACGACCAAACCGAAAAAACGGAAATCTAAAACCGAAACTAACGAAGAACAAGTGGAAGCGCCGCAACAATCAAGACGTGGCAATCAAGGCAAAGAACGCGTATCAAAAGAACAGTTCGATTTAGAAGCTGAAGTAAACAAACTAAACTCCGAAATATTACAGCTTGAAGATGCGATGTCTAAAACAAAAGACAGCAAGCATTCTAAACGGTTACGTAAACAAATTTTTGATAAGAAAGAGCGTATAAGATTTTTAAAACAACAGTTAAAATCAAAGGGTTATAATAGTCCGGCGCAAATAAAAGAAAACGTAATTAATAAACTTGATGATTGGATTAGTAGAAATGAACGCTATGAGGATGATTATGTTAGTGTTTGGAAAGATGGAGACAAATTAAAAGTTACATTTAAGACAACTGTTAAGTCGCCGCAGTTATCTAACTTTGCAAATACATTTGGGCTTAACGATAAAGAATTAAGTAAAGTTTTCTTTGGTGTAAGTAAGGATAAGGCAATAACGAGGGGTCTCACAGCTACATTTGCCGTCCCACAATCTAACGCAATAAAAGCAAGCTTGAAAAGTTTTAGCGACGAAATTGCTGGTATCGGTTTATTGATGTATAGTGGCAATCAACAAAACGACGATGAAGAAATAAAAGAAGGTAATATATTAAGCACATTGGCTGCAGTTGCTGGGACAGCTTTGGTTATGCGTGGTGCAGCAAGATATGCTCAAACGAAGCCAAATAGCAAGATCGCCAAATTGATGGAGCGTCTTGGTGTATCTAAAATGTTTATTGACCAGCCAATACCAAACGACAAAGTATTTGAACGATACAAAGCTGATATGTTGCGTAAAGCAGAAAATCCAAGTGAACAACAAAAATTAATTAATAAATATAACCAATACGAAGTAGCTGGAAAGGATACGGAAGAATCTACGATTTCATTGTTTCGCTCCCTTAACCATATACAAAGTGATGCCGAACCTGTAATTGAGTTGAAGTCAGCATTCTACAATGGCAAAACAAAAGCCAATGAAGCTTTGCAAGAAATAAGAAATGCTCAGGACTCTTATACTTCCGCTTTGGATCATTTTTATCGTCTTTATGCAGAAAAAGTAGGAGATAAATCAAAGAGTGAATTACAGGAAATATTAATTAAAACGAACGATGATTTATTTTCGGATGCTATTAATATTAAAAAGAATTTAAATCCAGAAGAATCGCGCATAAGGTTAAGCGAATTAAATACATCAGAATATTTAAAGAATAAAATGAAGGCTAACGGAATTGCAGATTCAATGCTTGACGATGCCGTTGTTGTTTACAGACAACAGCGTGAAGTAATCGAAGCAATCACGCAACATCAAGCCAAAGCAAATTTATTACAGAAATATGGATACACATTTAAAGAATCCGAACAAATCACAGAAAAAATAAATCAAGAATTATCAGCTGTTCAACTTGAAGCTAACGATATACGTGCTCAAATAGCAGAGCGTATAGAAGCAATAAAACAAACAGAGGCATATCAAAAATTAATCGATACAAAAAATAAGGCGTCAGGACGCATATTAAGAGATTTGCGTGCTGCCGAAAAAATATTGAGTAACGATAAAGAGCTTGCAGTATTAAACGCCCGTCTATCTATAACAAAGAAGAAGCTTGACAACTTCAAAAATGAACTGTCTGCAATAGATGAGCACACCAAGTTTGTGTTGATGTCATCACAAATGCACTACATGCCTGAACGTTGGACTTATCAACGTAGTAAAGGAGATTATGGTTTATCAATTTATATGATAGATTCAAATGGAAAGCGTTTATCATCTTACGACGACAAAGTTAATCTGTTTAAATTCTTTAAAGATACAAAGGAGCGTAATACTTATTTAAATGATTGGTTAGAAAAGCACAATGCTAAACCTCTGGATTCTCCTGACTATCCAAACGTATGGGAAATCGAATATACAGATGTCGATGGCAACAAGATAAAAGGGCGCGTAAAAGTAAAAGAAGACTTAAATGTTCGAACTATCGAAATGCTTGTGGCGCAAACTACATCTGCGATGCGAAGACGCTTCTTTGCTTTATTAAGAAAAACCGCTGATTACAATATAAACAAAAAAGAATTAATCGAAGAATTAAGCAAATTAAAAAGCGAAATACCCGCAGACGAGTCTGTTCCATCAAGTGAATTTGATGAAGGCACCACAAAAACAATCAATGACACGATAGAGGCGTTAGAAAAATTGAACACGCAAAATATCGACTCGCAAGTCTTAAAAGATATATTCGCGTATGTCTTGAAGCCAAGATCAAAGAGTTTAATCGAAACTAAAAACACTCGTGGATATAAAGATGAAGACGATAGGTGGATTGATTTGTGGGATGCTGGTATACAACGCATGGTTAATCGCATATCAACACAATACGCAAATGGCAGTTTAAAAAATGCTGTTGAGAAACAGATATTAGAAACAAAGACACTTGGGATTAATAATACATACACTGAATTTCTTGATGGATTGCATGGTGATTTACTGTATTCGCCAGCGAGTAAATCATTTGCAGACAAAGTATTGTCGCCAAAATTTAAACGCGCTTGGCAGGTAACAGAAAGCATAATGACTGCTGGTGCATTAGGTTGGAATACATTATCTGGTATTAAAAACAAATTGGGTGGTTTTACTACTGCCAGCATACAATTGGTGCGCAAATTTGGTATTAACAATTTACCTAAAATAGTAAAAAGCATGGTAACTGCTCCACGCGGTGAATTGAAATTTTTACGCAACATACAGTCGGATAATATATACGGAAATATACTTGATGACATTCGCAAAACAATTATTGAAGACGGTATTCCAGAAACAACAGCCGTCAAGTCGTTGGACGATGAATATAGTAATTTAATGGGTAAGGTGTCGAAGGTTAAGGACAAACTATATGCATTAATGCGTCTAACAGAGATATCTAATCGTTATGAAACGGCAATGGGTTTTGCGCAGGTGTACGCTGATATAAATCCATTCGAAAAGTCTGGTTTAACTAAGGACGAGTACATATCACAGGTTGCAAAGAAGGCAGCTATCTTTGTTGGAGAGACGCAAGGTATGTTTGATTTTATATACAGAACTCCTGTTGAAAAGTTTGTTATAAAGGAGGTGCCATTTTTAGGAAGATCATTTTTAACACTTGTATCGCCGACTATAAATCATCTCGCGTTAGTTAGTAATATGTATAAGCATGCCATCAAAGCAAGTGATAGTACTGCGAAAAGAAATGCGGTTGCTGGCGTATTATCTCAGGTTGTGGTTGCATCGATGTTGGGTGGCGTCGAGTTTGTAGTAGGGCTATGCGATGCATTAAAAGTAAATGATATATTAAGTGGTGGTGATGAAAAGGCTATCGACAAGTTAGATGGCGATTTGAGAGAGGCGCTTTACGATGCTGGTTTCAGTAACGAGACGATAGATAAGATAGTAAAGTCTGCACGTTATGGGATAAAATCAGCGTTGCTGGATGTAGATTTACATATGGATATATCAGCGTACGAACTATTAACTCCATTTATGATGAGAGCTATTGCGGAAACATTCGCTACTGATATTCCTAATATTTTAGAAAATGGTGCGGATGGATTACTCGATGTGTTATCTAAACGTTTTGTTGCATTGGGTCGTGCTGTCAAAGCAGGGCGACAATATGCGGTAGGCATGACTATGGATAAAAAAGGCAACCCAACCGGTGAAGAGTATGACTTTGGCACAATGGTAAAAGAAGGATTATTTGGAGAATCGTTGCATAATCGTTACTCGCGTTTAGCATCAAATTCTGCTAACTTAGCTTATTTAAATTCAGGTGGAAAGCGTAAATTTGTAAACGAGTTATTAAGTGGCGTAAACAAACAGGAATACGAGAGTAGCGACATTGACGAAGCGATAACAGTGATATTGCAGGATGAGAAACTAATAGATGATTTTTACTATAAATACAATAATGTGATTAAATCTGACGATGTAAAGGAATCCATTGATCACAACAAAGAGTTATTAGATAACTTCATCAAGTCAAATTTAAAAGAAATTTATGGATTAATGACACGAGATGATACAGGCGTAACCGGCGCAAAAGCATTTGCGAGGAAAAAGGCATCGCTATATAATTACATAGAAGATTACATATTATCATCCAAGAGAACAGAATTAGCAAATGAAATGTTTAATAGGTCAGGATTTGATGTGGAGTTCCCATCAAAAGTAGAAGACTACGACCAGCTTGATTTATCTGAGTATTTACCAGATGGAACCATGTTGATGAATTATCCGGAACAAGATAGACCATTTTATTATGCATTGTATAAATTATACAGCAAACAAAAGAAGGAGGAAGAATGAAAGATCTTGTAGTGCTTGATGGGCTTGCAGAGGCGCTCATCTTGGAAAAGCAAAGCTACATTAAAAAACTGCTTACGTATTTTTTGATAGGTAAAGCTGTAAACGAATCGCGCTCACATTTAAACGTTCCGCAATTAGCGGATATGATTGGCTGTCAGGTGAATACCTTGCAGCTATGTAAACGTATCGCAACATACTTTAAAAATGATGTTGTGGCGTTTAAACATTTCATTGAGGCGAATCCTAACATTCGTTCACTTACAGCAATAAAGAAGGCGTTATTTAACGAGAGTCCAAAGACAAGTGATGCAACGATAGCATTAAACAATGCATTGAGAAATATTATCAACACAGCCAACAGTTTAGGTTTTGATGACCGTGCGGAACTAATAAAAAAAACAAATAAGTCGCTCAATCATTTTCGCAGTAAATTACCCGATAGTTTATTAATAGGAGATACGAATTACATTAAATATAATGAATGCGTATTTTGCGGAGCTTATCCACCACCAGAAGAAGGATTTACATTAAAGTTTCTTGATGAGTTTGGATTTGAGAGGGTTGCTCTACCGATATGCAACGAGTGCATTAAAAATGAAATAGAAGAACCAGACTGGAAATTAGTCGCGAAACTATATTGTGGATATGCAGTGGAGTTAGATAATGCGTTCGAAAACATTTACAAATGATATTGCGAAGCGACAATTTAGATTGGCATTACATCCTGTTGTTACACCATACATAAAGATTATTCGCAAGTGGTTTTTTTTAAAGTTCGGTGTAGCAATTTCGAAGAAGCATGCTGTTGCTTTGGCAATCGCATCCATCGATGTTATATATCCAATGAGATTGACCAGAATATCGCAGCGGTTACGTTTGATGAGCGAAGACCCGATATACATCACATTAGATAATACATCATTGTTTTTATATAATAAATTAAAATACATAGCAGACTTATTGCCATTTTCAAGCAGGAAACTCGTCGCAACAGCTTTTGTTGTATTATTTGCTTTACATGTAAAACGCGAAACAAGTAAGCTAAAAATCAAAACACTGAGAATATATACAGACGACGTTAAAGATAAACTCGTAAAACGTTACTCTGACATTTTGCATAATAGGGTTAAAAATTAAATTTAATTCACAAATCAAATTTAGTTTTGAAATTGTAATTTTAAATTTTATATTCGCAACAAATCATTGCGTTTATTTCTATTGATTAACTACGGAGGTTTTATGGTGTCGCCAAACAGTATTAATTCAGAGTTTATACTTCGTATTAGGAGGATAATTCCATTAAAGTTTTTTGCTAATAAGATTGGAGTAAAGACGCAAACATTTTATCACAGGTTATATCGCAAATCGAAAATGAACAAATTAGAGATGAATGCGATAGCGGAACTTATCAATCAACTTATTCGCATAGGCGCTATTGACCAGCAAGAATTAGAGCGGTACATCAAAACTAACGAGAAGGAGCAATAAGTAAATGAATAGCGTTTATATAATAGGCAAGGTATCTGGTTTGGATAGAGAGTATGTAGAAAAGAAATTTGCTAACGTAGAAGAGCATTTAGCGAAGCATTTCAAGACTGTTGTCAATCCAACAAAGTTAGTTCCCGCAGATACGGATTGGGAGACAGCGATGAAAATGTGTATCAAAGGTATGCTTGATTGCGACGCTGTTTATGTTATGAATGATGTAAGTTCATCTATTGGTGGGTTATTGGAATTGCATATAGCGCGTGCCTTAAAGATACCATTGTATCTTGAAGGCGACGTATAGAAATAAAAATAATGTATTATTTAAAACAATTTAAAGAGGTTCATATGTATATGAAAAGTTATTTAAAGTGCGATGCAGTGCTCACATCATTAGATGTGCCGTCAAAATTACATCCACGCCAGCCAAATATGATATGCAACATCGATATGGCAGAGAGGGTAACCGAGAATGCTTACAGCGAATTAAGAAATGCTCTCGCTATAGCCGATGTTACGCTCGATGCATTCTTTGAGCAGTATATAGATGCGGAAACGTTTTTGCAGCATATATTGCCACACTGTATGCGAGCCATTACTTCAGTAAGAAGACTAAGCGCGTCAGCATACAGATTGCTATGCGACTTCTGGGAGGCAGTCGAGTGGGGAAAAATCGAGGCGATGAATGCAGATAAAATAGATAGCAACGACGACGTCAGCTATCCACTAATAAAGCATCATCGACAAGATGACTGGAAGAGTCTAAAATTCCAGCGTAGCGTTTGGATAGAATACGAAACGAAAATCTTAGGTATAGTTTTATGGTGCAAAAAACTTGGAGCGACAACGAGCGATCAGTTCACAGATGATAAAATCGAAGAGATAGAAAATCATCTATTGTGGCTTAAAGAGCTTGGAGAGGATTTATATAATTACTGCATTAGGTTAATCATTGATGTGGAGCTTGCTTTACACTGGGCTAACAACGAAGCTGTATATCACGATACGTTAGTAAGCAAATAAAAATAATTTCAATAATATTTACAAAGGTCTAACATGCATAAAAGGGAACCTGTAAAGAACACTTGTCCTTTGATTGACAAGTGTATTCAACAGATTAAATCTGTTATTGATAAAAGTGTAGATGTTTCGTACAGCAGAGATGTTGATACGATGGAAGAATGGATTTCAGATACTATATGGTTAATGGATAAAATTATTGAAACATTAGAAGAGTTGCGGGACAGCAATTCTAAACTTAGGGATTGGGGATGCAGTGAAGCATCCCGTGTAGATGAATTAATTGAAAAAGTAGATGAATTAGAAGAAAAAATTGAAAAATTAGAAGAAAAAATTTATGAACTAAAAGGAGAAAAAAAATGAAAAAAACATTTGTTTTGGATTTGGCGAACGAAAACGTTGACTTTTTAAAAAAGTTAGCAAAAGAGAATTGGCGTTCTGTATCGGCACAGTTGAGCATTTTGGCGAACGATGTGCTTGAAAAAGAACGTAAAAAGGTAAAGGACGACCAAAAAGAACAAAAACAACAGGAAGTGGTGGAACAATGATACGAACAAGTGTAACGAAATTAGACGCCCTGCACCTTTACCAGCAGGGCGTAATAGAGTTAGATGATTTAATTAAACGCTTGCGTGGCGAAACAGTCGAAACGGAAGCGATGCAATTCGCACGTGCTTTCCATAAATTGCTTGAAAAAATAGACGAAATAGAAGAAGGGAAAGATGCCGAAATTGATGGCAATGTATTTAGTGCAAGTGATATTTTGCTAATAAAAAATAACCTGAAGTATAAACCTGCTCTGGGCGTGCCTGAGATAAAAAACGTAAAGGAATACAATGTGGATGGCGAAATTGTTGAAGTTAGTGCTGTTGCGGATTTGCTGGTTGGCGAAACCGTAGTAGAATACAAAACGACAAGGTATTTCGATATTGAAAAATACATAAACAGTTACCAGTGGCGGTTCTATATGGATATCTTTGGTACAAGCAAAGCGGTGTATAACATTTTTGTGTTTTATAACAACCAACTGCGAGAAGTAATAGATTTTACGGTTTATAACTACAAAGGTTTACAAGACGACATAAAATTTATGTTGAGAGATTATGTAAAATTATGTAATTTAATAGAATTATGAGAAACTACTTTATTTAAAATAATTTGTTTATATTTGCGAAAGTATATATAATTGTGTATTATAATGAGTGTAAGGGAGTGAAACATATGAAATATAGAAAAAAGCCAGTTATAATTGAAGCTATACAATATACGGGCGAAAATATAAGAGAGATGGTAAAATTTATTGGGAAAGGGATAGTAGAAAGAGAAAAATTTACTGATGGTAAATGGGTTAAATTTTTTGAAATAGAAACCTTAGAAGGATCGCATATTGCCTTAGAAGGTGATTATATTATAAAGGGTATAAAGGGCGAATTTTATCCTTGTAAACCAGATATATTTGAAATGACATATGAACCTGTAACTAATGAAATAGAGATTTGATTTAAATTTAAAGTTTGTTTAACAAAAAGGAGAAAAAAATGAAAACATTTGAAGATATTCTAAATGAAATGGCTCGTAGAATCGAACGAAAATTAGAATTTCAATACGATGATGAGCCTGAGGAATTAGAAAACTTAGTTTATGCTTGGTTCTATTATGGTGGTAGCGAGAAGCTATTAGACGACATTAAAGAGGCTTTTGAGTATGTGAGAGCGGATGAAGATTTATATTTTGATAACTACGATGATGCAATTGCATTCCTTAAAACATTAACTTTACCAATAGATAAATGTGTAGATATTATGTTAGACAATAATTATGAACCTGACGAAATTAACACAATAAGTCTTGCTAACGTATTAGCAGTATATAGGGCAAGTGCTTGTTTTTATATTCAGCTACCAAACAACAAAGAAAATCTTGCTCACTTAGTAGCAAAAAATTTAGCGTGTGAATATGGTATTATAAGTCATTTATAGGAGGATTGATGATGAATGATTTTGATGAACTCTATTGGCATGTATATAATGATATTGCGGATAACAGGGACAACAGAAATGACACCAATAGTTTATTAGCAGCGTTGAAAGATATACGCCTGCAACATTATCGCGATGTTATCGAGAAAGATATAGAGTTCCTTCTTTACAAAGGATACAGCAAACAGGAAATTACAGATGAACTAACGCATCTATATAGACAAAATTTAAATCAACGCCAAATACAAAACGCAATCGACAGTATTATTGGTAATGATTAACAGCTCACTCCTACTGTTTTACCAGCGTTAATATCCGAGATAAGCCCCGCTTAATATAGTCGCCACTTCAATAAACGAACGCCCCCGCTTTTAATAAGGCTGGGGCGTTTGTCAGTGCGAGAGGCTAATTTTGTCAGTGCGACTAAATAAAAGTATTATGTGTCCACAGCTTTACTTGTCGCTTCGTTATCTCTCGAATTGTATGCAAAATAAAATTTGCAAAATTTAAAATTAAATATTATATTAGTATTGAAATTAATTGCTTTTTAAATGTTATATTTTATTTTTTTCAATAATTAAAAGGAGTTTAAAATGAAAAAAGAAATTATTCCAGCAGAATCGGTCATCATCGAAATCGAATGTTATTTGCCAGAACTAATAGAGATGGTGCTGGCGGATTATGAAAGCGAAGATACAGACTTTGATAGCATAGCTAATAATATTGTAAAAAAGACAAAGCATTGGCTTGAAGATGTTATTAAATGTTACGCGCCGAATATAATCGTAGAAGAAGACGGATACGTTTTTTCAGGAGATTACAATTATGGTGCAGATATTATGGAGTTCTCGTTAAAGTTAGATAATGACAATGATAACGTTGAACGTGTAGCATATCACGCAGTGAAACGTATGTTGGAAGAAGACGGTGCATACGAAGCGTTTCTTGAATACCTTAAACGGATAACAACATCACGTTCTGGATATATACCACGATATGAGATGGAAGAGGTGTTGAGAACCCAACATCTATTTGTGGGTTTGGCGATACAATTTAAATTCAAATGTGATTACAATATTGTATGTGAATACATTTTAAGTTAATTAAACAGGAGAGAGTATGTCAAGTTATTATGATGAACACCAAGAGAAGGCAATTAAATCCATTGCTGAGACATTTGTAGCAGCTCCAAGCTACAACACGGAAGATAAGATTAAAGAATTGGAAACAATAATAAAGTTAATAAGAGACAAAGAGATTATGGATACTGACAGATACGGCGAGATTATAGATGAAGTAATACGCACGGCTTCTGAGGTTATCTACTCAGGTATAGCGATGGAGGTGTTGACTGCATACGACCCGTCATTATGCAGTGCATTAGCAATCGCTGAGGAGTTGGGATACAAAGCAGGAGATTTAAACTCAGAGATATTAGCATCATTATTACTTGAAGATATGCTAATAGATGACTTAGACTTCGTTTTAAACGAAGTCGCTCATATATTAGAGCAACATTTAGATAATTTAACATACAAAGGAGAGTAACAATGAAAAACAATCCATCTTATCAAAAACACTTTGATGAAGCAGTTAGACTTTTAGCATTAGTAGTCGAAGGATACCATATGTTAAACTACACCGATGGTGTTGAAGCGTTAAAGCAGTATATCGCAAGCGTTAAAGAAGACAGATACAGATTTGACCGCATATTTGCTTATCGTTTAGAGCAGTGTATAGAAAACATACAAATAACAGATTACGATGAGTGCGTGCAGTTTTTACGTGGCGAGCAGATACCAATAGGTGATGCTATACAGTTAGCAATATACGCAGGATACGAATACGATACGATAGACTTCGGAATAGTTGCAAATACAGTTTTACGGAGCAAATTACGTGTAGATAGGGAGAAATTAATAGATGCAACAATTGAATTTTTATCAAGACAATTTAATTAACAATAATTATAAAGGAGAAAATTAAATGGAAACTAAAAAAATTAAAACCGAGACTACCAAAAAGGGATACCACGCTCTTTGGGAATGCGGCGGAGGTGCTACCAACACCGGAGAAGCCACCATAATAGCAGATGAGAATGGACGCCGGAAGCAGGCGATATATGTAAAGCGGGCTGGGCATCTTGCAAATAGCAACCACGCATTAATCCCAGTGGTGGTAGGAGACCATATAATCAAGTCCTATCATAAAAGGAAGGACTATTGGATTAGAGTATTTAAAATTCAAAGCTTCGATGGCGAATTCGCAAACGCTGAACTAATATACGAATATTCCAAAGGCGAGTGGAATAAATCGCTACCTGCATACTTAGAAGCTGCGGTACAGGCAGCTAAAGAAAAGGCAACTTGCTATCATTGCAGGTCAGCGCACTTTTGTTTACAAATAGAAGGAGAAAAGAAATGAAAAAAGAAATTAAAATTAGCAAAAGCTTTGAAGGGCTTCAGCTAAAAGATGGTGTATATCATTACACCGGCGATTTAAAAATCGACTGCAATGCATCGATTTACGAGAATTTAATCATCGACGGAGATTTAGTCGTAGCCGGTAATCTGACTTGTCATAAAGATCTAAAAGTATTAGGAAACATCCTTGTTAATGGCGATGTAACCGCCGCAGGCAATGTAAGCGCAGACGAAGTTTCCGTTGATGGAGACGTGTTGATAAACGAAAGCCTTGACGTCGAGCTATTTTACGTGCGCGGTAACATTACAGTAAATGGCAACCTTAAAACAAGACTGGTGTCACAGTGCTATGGAAATTTGAAGACATATAATTTAGTAAGCGACAATTTCTTTTATGTAGGTGGCAGTATTGATATTAAAGGTAAAATGTATGCGCCATTGCGAGAAGGTCTATTTAAATAAACACTTGCAGGTAAAAAATACGAGCCGTTTAACTTTTAAAAAACAAAAAATAAAAAAAACATTATTATAAAGGAGGAGTTATGTTAGTATTAAGCGAGCAATTGAACAGTCTATTTAAAGAGACAATGAGAGATTTGCATCCATCGTTGAAGGTTGAGTTAGTGGATTTTGAAGCCAAGTTTAGTTTGGCGGATACACAGATAAGAAAGCACGAAACGCTACAAGACATTATTTACAAATTCGAATACGACATATTTAGAAAGTCTCTAACAAAGCCAGTTGAAGGTGGGACAATAGCATTTGACCTAAGCGAGATAACTTCAACGCCGGCACTAAAGCGATACAGGAAGTTAAACAAAATGGAGCGAAACATACTATTCGATAGATATAGTATAGCGATAAAGACATTGGAACAATACATTGACAGGATACATAGTTTATTAAAAGATATTGAGTTATTGCATTCAAACATTATTCGCATAAACGATGAAGATGCGATGCTTATATCGGAAGATAAGCGGTTACGTGTATATTTACAAAACGATATGCAACAGAATACGTTTTCGATAGAGATACACCACAAGCATATAGAAATAGCGATTGTAATTAATACAAGAACGTATTACGGACGGACACATACAAATATAGAGTATCCCAGATTGATAAACGCAAACGAAGATGAGAAGCAAGCTGCCGAAGAGCTGTTCGAATACGTCAGCAGATACTCCACGCAAAAATTTATATCAGGATACATAAGGAAATATATTCGTAACATCAGCGAATTAAACGAAGAGATTGTTGTAATAGACGACAAGATAACGGCATTATACAACGATATAAAGATGGACATTAGCAAAGCAGTTGGTAGCACATTAAAGTAATTTTAATCACATTTATGGAGTATGATATGACAACCATAGGCATATCTTTACAAAGACAAATCGACTACCTATTAGATTTGCAAACAAGCACATATGCTGTCTTTAAGGATGTAACTGACGCTATAGTCGAGAAGATTGCAGACAAAATCAGGGAAGACTTAGACGACCTTATAGAGACAGAGTTGCCGTATTTAGAACTCAATTCAGATGATGTAAAAAAGATCTTTTTTACATCTAACTATATTAACGATGACAACGTACGGGAGATAGCAGACAAAGTAATGCAAGATTGGGGAATGGAGGCAACAATAGGAAATATTACAACATACTTTGTTATCGATTGGTATAGACAACACAAAAATATGTTAAAGAAGCTAATTGCTATACGTTTATTACACGATTTATATTTATAACGGAGGAATACTTATGCTCGAAATATATGAAAAGATAAGAAGCAAATATAGAGCCGATATGATAAGGCAACATTTATCAAAGCTACAATCGTATAACGAAGTTTATCTGATACAGTATATAGATGCGTTAGACCTGTCAAGCAGTTCAAAATACGTATTATCAAGAGCGTTGGCTGACTACTTATATACGTTCAGCAAGATAACAAAAGAACAAGCCGAGCGGCTAAGAAGTGCATTCAGATATATGCGAAGCGATTGGAGTAAACAAGTAGTGAGCGACGAGCAGATAGACTATTTAATAAAAATTATAGAACGACAAAGAGGAGAACACGTGCAATTGAGAAACAAGTTGGCATTAGCAATTATGCTGACAACTGGATGTAGAGTTGGAGAACTATTAAATACGAAGACAAACGATATTTGCGTAGATGAACAACAGCAAATTGTCATAAGACTTGTAAACAGTAAAAGCGGAGGTACCAAATTATACCATATAAAAGCCACTCATTCGATAAACAATCTGAATATCCTAACTTTATACAATGAGTATATCAACAAACGAACAGCAAACAGCGAATATCTGTTCTCAAACGATAAAGGACAACGCATCACAAAAGAAAACATCGAAGCACTATTTAGAAAAGCAGATATGCATCCACACCAAATCAGACATACAGCAATAACCAAGAGGTTAAAAGACTACGATATATACGAAGCAGCCAAGTTTGCAGGACATAAAAGCCTTGCGACAACGCAAAGGTATATACAACGTGAATACGTTAACAAAATTGAATAGGTGCAGTATGACAATTAGTGAATTTTCATCAATCACAAACATATCACGAGATGATATCAAAAAAGCTATTATCAATAGCGAGATAGACTCTTACGAAGATAATGGACTAACACACATACTGTGGACAGCTAAAACATTATCGTTTGCAAATACATATAAATATCAATCGCAAAAAAATGCGAAGCTCGGCGTATGTATAAAACGATATAATAATCATAAGATATACTGCCGAGTGCTTGATGACACAAACGTATATTATATAGTGAGACCAGACAAGACAAGAGTAACACAGCCGTTTTATCATTACACAGATGCTTTAGATTATTGTATGGCAGATACAACAACTATAAATAGAACATCAGCCTCAGACGGAGGCACCGAAGTAATGACCATATCAAAAACAGAAGCAAGATTAATACTAATGCATTTACCACATAATAGATTTACAGATAGACTTATTAGAAAGATACAAAACAAATTGCATTCAACATATCGTAAACAAATAAAGGAGAAAAATAATGAGTAGGATTAAAATCAATCGCTTCATTCCACTGAAAGCTATAATGCATCAAAGTGATAACGAATACTTATTTATAGACGAAAACGACAACATAACAGAGATAACACGTGCAGACGCAATGAGAATGCGATGGCATTTTATAACAATGGTACCATTAGAAAAAATAAAGTATATTGAAGAGTTTAACCGATGCGAAGTAGATGGAGTCCGTAAATGCCAGATAGATCCACTCCTTCTAAAAGACTTTGGGGAAGCATTAATACCAAAAGCCGCAGCTAAACAGGAGGTATTGGAAAAGTTAAACAAGCAAAAGATTCTCAAATTAAATGCCGAAGCCGCTCGGCGTAAAATAAAGCGGTAGGAGATTTATGACAACTACAATCAATCGCCCAGCTACCAAAGAAGAGTTGAAGAACCTTATCAGAGCTACAATAGCAAAAGAGGGTTCTCGATGCAATCTTAATTTTATTGACGTATCTGCAATTTACGATATGAGTGAATTGTTCGCACATTCAGACTTCAATGGAGACGTCTCCGAGTGGAACGTGAGTAATGTTAGGGACATGTCTCTTATGTTCGCCAGCTCTTCGTTCAACGGAGACATCTCAAAATGGAACGTGAGCAAAGTTAGGAACATGTCTCGTATGTTCGCACATTCAGACTTCAATGGAGACGTCTCCGAGTGGAACGTGAGTAATGTTAGGGACATGTTTCGTATGTTCGCCAGCTCTTCGTTCAACGGAGACATCTCAAAATGGAACGTGAGCAAAGTTAGGAACATGTCTCGTATGTTCGCTAACTCTTTGTTCAATGGAGACATCTCAAAGTGGAACGTGAGCAAAGTTAGGAATATGCAACGGATGTTTTATAACACTCCATTCAACGGAGATGTGTCGGAATGGAATGTTAGCAACGTTAGAAATATGTCGTGGATGTTTTGCTACACTCCGTTTAACGGAGATGTGTCGGAATGGGATGTGAGTCGTGTTAAAGATATGTCGTGGATGTTCGCCGAATCTCTATTTAACGGAGATATATCTCGATGGAACGTGAGCAAAGTTAGGAATATGCAACGGATGTTTTATAACACTCCATTCAACGGAGATGTGTCGGAATGGGATGTTAGCAACGTTAAAGATATGCGTGAGATGTTTCGTATGTTGGAACATTAAAGCCGAAGCGAAGGGCGGCTTAATAAGACAAAGAAGAGCCAAAGTTAAAGCCGCCCGCCGTATTAAAACCACCGTCCGCACGCAGATACCGAAAGTAAGTTTGTCAATTGATATAGAGACATATAAAGACAATAACAATTATATAAAAGATAAGAGTAGCAAAGATCTATATGATGTTCATAAAAAAAAGACTTGCAAAAGTAAACTGAATATATTATATTAGCAGTGTAATTAATTACATTGTTAATTGATTACAATAAAGTAATTTACTCTGAATTGTACTATATTAGTATCGCGACTTTTAAACTCCTTTAAATAGTTATTGCAAAAAATAAACTCTGAATTGTACTATATTAGTATCGCGACGACTTCATCGTATACGATGTAGCCGGTTATGATTTCTCTGAATTGTACTATATTAGTATCGTAA
>Ga0116190_1000591_pt1 | contig 35565 bp, 23 predicted proteins | sample AD_JPNTR4_MetaG_FD_89808 | JGI IMG/M metagenome (GOLD analysis project Ga0116190, IMG submission 89808) | Active sludge microbial communities of municipal wastewater-treating anaerobic digesters from Japan - AD_JPNTR4_MetaG | ecosystem: Engineered > Bioreactor > Anaerobic > Digestate | place...
AATCGTATATGATGTATCCTGCAGCTTCAGTTTCGGGTTTAATCTTTGCTCATCCTGAATCAACTTACTTTGGTGTAGGAAAAATTACTGAAGAACAAGTAACCGATTACGCTCAACGTAAAGGAATGGATATAAATACTTTAAAAACTTTTATTCCAACTAACGTTGAATAATATTCATAAAAATTATATATGCTTTTTTTTATAATTTTTCTTACTATAAAAAATTATACTCAACACCCCAAAGAAACGTGTCCTGATGGATATAGTGAAATACATCCTTTAAAGTTATATACTTACAAGAACTTGTAGAATATATGAAACAAAACAACAAAAAATTACAAATTTATTGGGACAATTGGAAAGTGTTGAGAAACTAATGTATTGCAAATAATTAATGTTTTACAACTTTACCTAACCTATAATTAATAAAAAGCATAGGATATACCCATGTGTTTTCATCAGAATACATAATTTGCAATTTACGCATATATGCATGAATTTGCATTCCAAATTCCAACGATCTAACATCAGAATCTGTTTTACTGAATTCAAATTGCAAACATGATTTTGCAAAAATACCGGGAATATATTGTAATTCATTTAATCCATAAACAAACGGAGCTTTACCATATTTTGTATGATTTGATGTGTTGAATCGCTCTATTACATTAGGATATTTAATATAATAATACACCGGTTTTTCAATAGCTAAACTTAATCCTGCATCATAAACAAAGGAAATTGCTACAGAACTTTTATCAAGTTTACTGTACTTTTCATTATGATTTCCTAAAGATAGAGTAAAAGCATAAATATTATTGAGTTTACCATACACCATACGTCCTGTTGGAGAGCTTAATTTTATTTCTTTGGGATGATGAATAGTCATCAATTGTGCTTCGTAAACAGTTTTTTTGAGTCGGTATACATGGTCTGCATATCGCATACCTATACCAATACCGTTTGTATGTATACCAAAAGAACCTGTAAGTTCATTACGATATAATACCTTTTTTTCGTCATCGATTTCGCCTTGGGCAAATGAAAAAGCAGTAATAATACAAACTGTGGCTACACTTTGTATTATTCTGCTACATAAAAAATACAAGAATCGTATATTATATTCTTGAGTTATCAATTTGTTCTATACTTGTTTCACCCGGATATGCAGGACATGGATCTGCAGTTTTGCACGCTCCTACTATTGCTGCTAATGCAGCTGCTACAATTATTGCCAATAGTGTCTTTTTCATATATATATTTTTTTAATTTTTTTTATAATTAACAAAAATACATTATTTTTCTAATGTTTCAACTGCGGATAGTAAAATATTTACTCTTTATCAATACAACTATTATTTTACCATATTTTTTAGAAACGTTATAATATCTTCTGTTTCCATAATAATATCAGGACGAACAATATCAATTACAGATTTAGGCATAATTGAAACTTCGGCTTCACTTGGATCTTGAATTATCAAAGTTCCTCCTAATTGTTTTATTATTTTCATGCCTTGTGCACCATCTTTATTAGCTCCCGACAGTAAAATTGCAATAAGCTCATGTTTATATACTTGTGCTGCACTTGCAAACAATACATCAATAGATGGTCGCGAAAATTCTACAGGCTGCTCTGTAGATAACGAAAATGTATAATCATCTTCTACCAACAAATGATAATTTGATGGTGCAATATATACTGTATTTTGCTCTATTTTTTGTTTATCAAACGGTTCTACAATTGGCTTGTGTGACGTAAGCGAAACAGATTCTGCTAAACCGGAACGTACATGTTTTAACCTATGCAATGTAATAATTATTGGAATAGAAAATTGTTTTGGTAACGATTCTAAAATATGTAAAATGGTTTGAAAACTCCCTGCAGAACCTCCTATTACTATTGCTTTATATGGATATTTTATTGCCATTTATTTTTTACGATATATTCGTTCTTCTTTATTTTCTATTTTATACGAATCGCGCAAACCTTCTATCATCGTATTGTCTTGTAATCCAAGCAATAAATATCCTTGCTGCCTTAAATGTTTTGTAATATTTGCAAGTATTATTTGATGCATGTGAACATTAAAATACAATAAACTATTTCTAAATAAAACTATATCTACTTGAGCAGGAATTTGCTGCAATATAGATGTACTATACATAAATGATACATTTTTAAGAAGTGATGCATTCATATACAACGAATGAAATGATTTTGTATAAAATGTATCTAACGTTGTATTCAGTTGTAATTTTGCAAAATTTAACGTATTTAATTGTTCATTGTATTCTGTATAAATTCCTTTTTTTATTGATTCTATACCGGCCAAACTTCTATGCGATGCATACACTATTGTATTATTTTGCATTTGTAATTGCTTAAGTATAATACTCAACGAATACAACTCTTCACCACTAGAACAATTTGGTAACCAAATTGCACACTGTTTTGCGTTTTTAAATTGAGGCAATATATTGGTATACAAATTTTTCCAAACAGTAGCATCACGAAACATTTCTGTAACAGGAACGGTAAAATGCTGCATAAAAGTATCAAGAAATGTAATATCTTCCTGAATTTTTTCTTGAAAAGCGTGTAGAGAAGGTATATACAATTTAGAACATACGTAATAAAATCTTCGTTCAACAAAACTCTTAGTATAATAGCTTATATCCGGAATATACGCATGAAGTAATTCTACAATTTCTTGATATGTATATATTGGCGTTCCTAAATACACTATTCTTTACATTTTTTGTAAAACAATCCTTTTTTCTCAAACATAGAATTCATAAACCACGCCATGCTTTCTTGCATTCCCAATATTAAATAAGCATCGCTATTCATGTGATTATAGAAATATTCAAACACACGTTTTTGCAACGAATTATTAAAATAAATTAGTACGTTTCTACATAAAACTATATCAAATTTCATTGGAAACGAGTCATCAAGTTTTACTAAATCAAGAACTGAAAATTCAGGTTTATTTTTAATGTTCTGCCTTATGGCAATAACTTCTTTCTTTCTATTTACTTCAAAATATGTATCAAAATGTAAATTTTTAAATTCAGAATCGTAGGGATTTTCTTTGATTGCATTGTCAAAAGCTATTTGAAACTCATCAAGTAATCGTAAACTATATTCACCTTTAATGGCTTGTTGTATTATATCGGGATTTATATCGGTAGCTATTATACGACACCTATCCAACAAATTCATATGATGCAATAATATAGCTAACGAATATACTTCTAATCCATTGGAACAGCCCGCATGCCAAATTGTAATTGATGATTTTTTTTCAAATTCCGGTAATAATTTATACTGTAACTCCTGCCACATTAATTTGTCTCTAAACAATTCTGTCGTATTTACAGTTATTTGTTTCATTACCAAATTGCAAAATTTAGCATCAGTAGATATTTTATGCAATAAAACATCAAACGTTATTGCATTATCGGTAAGTACTTTATCTAATCTTCGCATAAGCGAATTTTCAGAATATTCTGACAAATCGTAATTTAAATATTGTTTAAAACAAGAGATAAAGTCAAGAAGTTCTTTATGAGAAATTTCCATGTATTTGGGTCAAACTAAATTTTATTTTGCATATACAAAAATAGACAAATACTATGAGTTAACAAAATAGATTTGCATTTAACATAACATATATCATCATTTTAATTAGATTTTGATTTAGAAAATTTCTTTTTTATCCAAACCGGAACTAAAAATGCTCCAATTATTAAATATGGATAGTATGTTACCAGCCGCCATAAAACAACTAAAATAGGAATAAGAGAACCTACTACAATAAATTCACCAAGATATTCCGAAAAAATAAATTCTGCAAAACCACTTCCTCCCGGTGTTGGACTTACCAACATCATAATCCACATTACCAACTGACGAGCAAATATAAGCATGTGATTGGGGACTACAAAAAAAGCAAGAAATAAAAAATTAACTACCCAATACCTGGATGTCCATGCTACAAAGGTTGCAACAAAAGACTGCAACCAAAACTTCCACGATTTATTTTTTAATTCAACCGAAGCAAATTGAAGGTCAATTCCTGTCTGAATAGCAGAACGTTTCCACCGTTTAAGAAAACGAATAGAAAACACAAAAGCCAAAAATCGCTTAAACCCAATAGGATTGATAAACAATGCATAAAAAACAACACCGGTAAAAAAAGCCTTAAGACTATATCCAATAACAGCAAAATAAAAAAACTGATTGCCCCAATTTATACCACCATCATAAGAACCATTTACAGAAAATAAATGGCCAATATCAATAGTTAATAATAACAGTGGAAACATAAGTAAAAAATACAGTTCATCTAAAAAAGCAGTAGTCATAACCATTGCAGTACTTTCACCCAACGTAACTTTTTCTTTGTAAATAAACAAAATTGCTAAACTTGTACCTCCCACTGCCGAAGGAGTAATAGTTGAGGTAAACTCCCATAAAAATATAATTCTTATACATTGCTTCCACGTTAATCTACCACTTGATAAAATTTTAAGTCTCACAATGTATCCAATATCACGAGTAAGCATCATACAAAATGCACAAATTATAAATAACAGGGAATAATATGTAAGCTTAATTTCATCTAAACCCGATTTATCAAATTCTCCCCAAAACATATAGATTACAACAGCAAAACCTATAAAAACAGGTATTAAAAATTGCCTGCTTTTAATTGAGCGAATTGTTTGTTCTGCTTTACTTGTTGAGTTAAAATCTGCCATGTTTTGTATATTTATTAAGCAATAGCTGCAATATCGTATATTTTTTTTGCTAAAAGAAATGAAAGTTAGAAAAATATATTATTTTTGCAGCACAATGGTTCCTTGGCCGAGTGGCTAGGCACCGGTCTGCAAAACCGTATACGGCGGTTCGAATCCGCCAGGAACCTCTAAAAAACTCCGATTGTAAAATATCGGAGTTTTTTTTGTATTATCAATCAATAAAACCACCACCTACTACTCTATTATTTTTATAAAATACTGCTGTTTGTCCGGGAGCTATAGCCTCCAAAGGTTTTTGCAATATAACGGTAATTGATTCCGTAGAATTATACTGTAATGTGCATATATTACTTTGATTTCTATATCGAACCTTAACAACTAATTCACCCTGCATGTCTTGTAGTGTATGAAAATAAAATGAGTGAATTACAAATTGCGACCGAAATAACGATGAATAAGGGCTTACTGTTACTGTATTATTTTTTGCATCAATACTTTTTACAAACATACGTGTATTTATATTAAGCCCCAATTGTTTTCGTTGTCCAACAGTATACCAGACGTATCCCTTATTATTTGATATATAATTACCATGTTCATCAACAAATTTTCCTGCTTCAACCCTCACAGAACGTTTTGCTAATTCCCGTGTTACAAATGAACGATAATTTGTATTTCCTAAAAAACAAACTCCAAGACTGTCTTTGCGTGTTGCAACATCTACAAACCCTTTACTACGAGCATATTCGCGAACTTGTTGCTTTGTATAGCCTCCCAAAGGAAATACTGCTTTTTGTAAAATATCTTGCGTAAGTCCCCATAAAAAAAACGATTGATCTTTATCTGAATCAATCCCTTGTGTAATATAATATATTTCATTGTGTAATTCTATATTTACATAATGACCGGTAGCTATATAATTACAATTCAATTGTACAGCATAATCATATAGTATCTTCCATTTAAGCAACGGATTGCATTTAGCACAAGGAAATGGGGTTCTACCTTCTAGATATTCTACAACAAAATATGATATAACAGTAGTATAAAATTCTTGTGACGCATTATAAATATAACAAGGTATATGTAACATGTCGCATAATTTTTTTACATTATTACATGATACTTCTTGCTGTTGTACCACGTGGCCGGGAGCCCATTGGATATCATAAAATATAATAAATAATCCATACACTTCATACCCTTGTTCCTGCAACAAAATAGCAGCGGCGGAACTGTCGGTTCCGCCGCTCATTGCCAATACAATTTTCTTTGTTTGCATACCTTGTATGGTATTGACTTATATTATTTTACAAATTTCGATAACAATCGTAAATACTGAACTTGATACCCATTACTATTTTCACTCACAGCCCATGAATTGAGAGGCCATCCTTGATTAAAATCCATATATGATTTTTGAGCAGGTTGATTTTTGAGTGGTTTTATATCCAATTCAAAACACATTGCATTATTTTCTTTACTATCACAATTTTGAGGACAACATTTATCCCAATCATATTCTTTATTTGGACCACCTGTTACAAATCCGGGAGGAGGCCCATACGTTGATTTTCCAACTTCGTCCCATTTTTTACTGCCATGTCTAAACCACATATGATAAATTTGATTTACAGAATTTTCGGCACCATAGGCTGACATATTTGTTAAATAACATTTATTAAGTGGATTTACGCCATGTAAATAATGAATGTAGTATTCTGCAATATTTTTTGCTTCATCTTTCATTTCGGGCATTATATTGTACTGCACCAAATTGTAGTAAATATTACCTTGTTTTGCTTTTGTTCCATTTGAACCCCACACATAATCTTTTTGATATGAAAAATAAGGATCATCATTATTTTTAATTGCAAATAAATTATGAATAGTATCAGTTGCTTGTTTGTAAACAGCTTTTATATGGTTTACTATTGCAGGATCTGCTTTAGGTAATTTTGTATAATACAATAATAAATCTTGGTTGTACTCACCAAAAGGAAATACTAATGTCCAAGCAACCATTTTTAATTGTTTATAATTGTCTTCGAATATTTTCTTATATTTTTCATCACCCGTAGCATCATACATGCGGAGTGCGGCTTGTAAACGCTTTTCTATCAATCCCATATCATCAACTTCTTGTTGACCGGCAGCAAGCCCTTGAGTACCATGTTGTGCACTATTGTTGTAAAATTTCATATTCGGATTTGCTTCTGCCCATTCCCATGAAAGTTTAGCAGCTTCTATTAATTTCGCAGCAAGTTTTTCATTATATTGTTTTACAACTTTAGCACCATATGCCCATGCCGCAACCGCCGAAAATGTAGCCGAAGTACTTGGCGCTCCCCAATAACTTGGTTTAGAAGCCGCCGATGGCGGCGATGCTTCGTCTAATCCAACAACAGAAATTACAGAACCACTTGAAAATTGTAACCGCAAAAGATGTTCTAAGCCAAATATTACCTCATCTACTATATCCGGTATTCCATTACCTGATTCAGGTATATTAAAATCATCTGTCCATGCTTTTGGATTTTCTTCGAAAGCTAAAAGCATATAAATAATATAATCGCTGGTCCAATTGGTATATTTATTAAAATCACCTGCATCATACCATCCGCCGCGCACATCTTTTTCGGTACTTGCATCATTTTCGAGCCCCCATTGTCTGCAATTTGGATCTTGACGTTTTCCTAAGTGACTTGCACCATCAGCCCAGCCTTCACCTGCATATTTGGCAATTTTAGGAAATCCTGCTCGCTGATAATAAAATGTTCGAAAAGCTTGTTTAAGCACTTCTTTATATACATTATTTGATATTTCAAACTCATACGAAATAAGTTTTTTATCTATATCAAGTATATAATACGTTCCTTCCTTTTTTACCGATGAAAAATCAAAATGCCACACCATATCACCCGACGATGGATCTACTGCTCCGTTTTTCCATGCTACCGGTTTTGCTTTATACACTTGTCGCTTTGTTTTTGCTTCAACTACCGCATATGTTTTACCCGGTTTAAATGTTTCTGAAGCATCAAATCCTACTTCGGGATTTCTTATAACAGCAATTTTTCGCGATTCAGGTAAATATCCAAATTGATCTACCACTATATACTTTGTTTGCTTATAGGTTTGAGACATTACAACCAAAGGCAACAAACAAACTATAAGAATACTTATTTTTTTAAACATAACAATAATATTTTATTTTTTATACAATTGCCACAAAAATACAAAAACTTATGATTTTTTTACACTTTTATACTATCCATTTTTGATGGAACTTACATTCATCCTGTACACTTTTCCAAATAAAAAAAGGTAACATTTCGTTACCTTTTCTTTTCTCTGTGACCCCGACAGGATTCAAACCTGTAACCCTCAGAGCCGAAATCTGATATTCTATTCAGTTGAACTACGGAGCCATTTATAATGCAAAAATAGATTTTTTTAACATAACAGCACAATACTTATAAAAAAAGAGATGAAAAAAATTTTTCATCTCTTTTTTTACTATTATTTTTTTTCAACTACATACCAAATGCATAATAGAATGTGCCGGGAACATCAGGATACACACCTTCTATCATTACACCGCCTTTTTTATCTTTCATAATATCAGCAAATTGAGCTGAATCTTTGATTATTTGATTATCAACTTTTGTTATTATAAAACCTTTTCGCATACTTGTATGTTTTTGTATTACACCCGACTGAATATCGGTTACTTGTACACCCGAAGTTTTATTGAGTTTTTTAAGCACTTTTGGATCAGCATTTTCTACTGTAATTCCTAAATTTGCAATCACATCAATTGCTCCTTTTTCAGTTAATGTTTTCTCACCATCTTTATTAGTTAATACTAAATTCATGGTTTTAATTTCACCTTTACGATTAACTTTAATTACAACTTCATCTCCGGGACTTCTACGGCCAATTATCTCTTGAATTTCTGACGGTGAGGTTATTTTAATTCCATCTATTTCTACTATTACGTCTCCAATTTTTACACCCGCTTTATCTCCTGCACCGTTTTCTACAAGAGACTCAACATAAGCCCCCTCTGTTACCTTTAATTTTTTCTCATCAGCCAATTTTGAATCTATTTGACGAATACTTACTCCTATAAAACCACGTTGAACAACACCGTATGTTTTTAAATCAAATATAACTTTGGATACAATATTCGATGGCACAGCAAATCCATAACCTGTATATGCTCCGGTAGGACTTGCAATAGCTGTATTAATTCCAATTAAATCACCCATAGCATTTGTAAGTGCTCCTCCGCTATTACCGGGATTTATGGCTGCATCGGTTTGTATAAAAGATTCTATAGCATATTTTTGTTTCAAAATATTAATATTTCTTCCTTTTGCACTTACTATACCGGATGTGACTGTAGAATTTAAATTAAACGGATTTCCAACAGCCATTACCCATTCACCTACTTTAACCTCATCACTGTTAGCAAATTGAATAACCGGCAAACTATCAGCATCTATTTTTATAAGAGCCAAGTCGGTATTTGGATCGGTGCCTATAACTTTTGCCGTAAATGAACGTCTATCGTGCAAAGTTACCGTAATTTCATCAGCATCTTTTATTACATGGTTATTCGTAACTATATATCCGTCTTTTTGAACAACTACACCCGAACCACTTCCCTCACGAACATCGGTTTTTTCTTGCTGAGGAAATTGCCATTGTGGGCCAAAAAAATCTTGCCATAATTCAAAACCGGGAGGATACGCACTGCTTCTAACTGTAGTTTTTGTTCCTATATGAACTACAGTTGGCATTACTTTAGCCGAAGCTTCAGTAAAATCAAACCCCGTAAACGCAGATGCTGAACCTCTATATTCCGTTTGCTGAACAAACTCTGAAGGAGAATTAGCAACTACTGTATCAGAAATTGAAGGTATGTGTCCTCCAAAAAAATACACCATACCAAAGGTAAGTAAACTACCTAATATGGCTGAACCGATAAACATTACAATCTTTTTCATATATATACATTTTTTATTTATCTAATGAGAGCCTTAACTATTGAATAGTTCATTTATTGTATTCTTATTTTATTTTTTTCAAATCTAATGCCTTATCATTTTTATAAGCATATGAGAGTTTACGGAAACATCTTACTTACAAACAGTTAACCATTCTTTATATTACAACAAAAATTCATAAACCAATTCTTTTTTGACAGTTTTTGTAATAAAAAATGACATTTTGACTTAAAAAAATCATGTAACCAATTCAATGTAACAAACAAAGAAATTGTTTTTAAATTGTTCATATTTAATTGAATCTGTTCTATTAGAATTTTAATTGTTTTTATGACCTTTGAATGATTTTTATAATTTTTGTAAAAAATATATATGGACGAGGTTCAAGACGAAGCAATACAATCCAAGCAAGATTCTGACATACAGCATATAAAATACATATCGGGTCAATTTGAAGATTGGTTTCTTGATTATGCATCGTATGTAATAATGGAGCGTGCTGTACCATATATAAACGACGGTTTAAAACCGGTGCAACGACGTATACTCCATTCTATGAAACGAATGGACGATGGCAGATACAATAAAGTTGCAAACATAATTGGTCATACCATGCAATTTCACCCACATGGGGACTCATCAATAGGTGAAGCTTTGGTTGGATTAGGACAAAAAGAATTATTGATTGACACCCAAGGTAACTGGGGAAATATTTATACCGGCGATAGTGCTGCCGCACCTCGTTATATAGAAGCACGATTATCAAAATTTGCAAATGAAGTTGTTTTTAATCCGAAAACCACTATTTGGAAATCATCATACGACGGTAGAAACAAAGAACCTATTACCTTACCGGTAAAATTTCCGTTACTTTTAGCTCAAGGGGTTGAAGGTATAGCTGTGGGAATGGCATGTAAAATTTTACCTCATAATTTTAATGAACTTATAGATGCCAGTATAAAATATTTACAAGGCAAACCATTTGAATTGTATCCCGACTTTCCGACAGGTGGTTATATAGATATTACAAAATATAATGACGGACTCAGAGGTGGTGTAGTAAAAGTTCGTGCAAAAATTGTAAAAATTGACAATAAAACATTGGCTATTACAGAAATTCCATATGGCAAAACTACTACTGCCGTAATTGATTCTATAATAAAAGCAAATGAAAAAGGTACTATTAAAATTAAAAAAATTGATGATAATACCGCTGCTAATGTTGAAATACTAATTCACCTTCCGCCAAATGTTTCGCCCGACGAAACTATTGACGCATTATATGTTTTTACCGAATGTGAAATTTCAATTTCTCCAAATGCAAGTGTTATAATAGAAAAATCTCCTGAATTTATTGGTGTTTCTGACATATTACGAATATCAACCGACAAAACTGTAGAATTACTCCGTCGTGAATTAGAAATTCGTTTAGAAGAACTCAAAGAAGATTGGATGAAAACTTCGCTCGAAAAAATATTTATTGAAAAAGAAGTATACGAACTTATTAAACCTTGTAAAACAGAAGAAGAAATTCTTAGCACAATTTTTAAAGGTTTAGAACCCCATGTCAAAAAATTCTGGCGTCCGGTAACTCGCGAAGATTGCGTGATTCTTTCAAATATTCCTATTAAACGAATATCTAAATTCAGTTCGTTTAAAGCCGATGAGTATATTAAAGAAATTGAAATTGAAATGGATGAAGTAAAAAATCATCTTGCTCATATGATAGATTTTGCTATCAACTATTTTACTCAAATTCAAAAAAAATACGGAAAAGACAAAGAACGCAAAACAGAAATCAGAAATTTTGAACAAATAGAAGCAACTCAAGTTGTAATAGCTAACACTAAATTATATGCAAATTTAGAAGATGGTTTTGTTGGCACTTCGCTCAAAAAAGACACATTTATTTGCGATTGTTCTGATATTGATGACATTATAGTATTTATGCAAGACGGTAAATACAAAATATCAAAAGTGAGTGACAAAGCATTTTTTGGAAAAAATATCATACATATTGGTGTATTCAGGAAAAATGATGAACGTACAATTTACAACGTTGCTTATCGCGATGGTAAATCAGGAATAACTTATATGAAACGATTTGCTGTAACGGGCATAACTCGTGACAAAATCTATGATGTTACTAAAGGAACACCTAATTCAAAAGTCTTATATTTTAGTGCAAATCCTAATGGTGAAGCCGAAATTATAAAAGTGTATTTACGTCAGAATCCTCGTTTACGCAAAACTATTTTTGAAGTTGATTTTAGCACACAAGTTATTAAAGGAAGAAATTCACAAGGAAATATTTTAACAAAGCATCCATGCTTCAAAATAATTAAAATAGAAGAAGGCGTATCTACTTTAGGTGGAAGAAAAATATATTTTAACTTTGAAACAAAACGATTAAATGATGGTGGTTATGGTGAATATTTAGGGGAATTTAAGGGGTCAGACAAAATATTGGTTCTTACAGCCGACGGCAAGTATACTCTTACCACTTTTGATTTAAGTAATCACTACGAATATGAAATTCTAAAAATCGAAAAATTTGATGATTCTAAAATTTGGACAGCCGTGTTCTACGACGGTGAACAAGAAAATTATTATATAAAACGATTCGAAATTGAAGAATCAAGTAAATTCATAAGTTTTATTGGTGAACATGAAAAATCATATTTAGTAGCTGTAAATGATGATGTGTATCCACAACTACAAATAGAATTTGGAGGCAAACATGCTTCTCGCGAACCTGAATTAATTGATGTAGATGAATTTATTGGTGTAAAAGGTGTAAAAGCTCGTGGTAAACGTATTACTACCTTTACTGTAAAAACAATAACATTTATTGAACCATTAGAAAAAATTGCATCTTCAGACGACACAATTGATCCTGAATCAGAAATTGGAGAAGAAGACTCTTCTGATGACACTATTGAACCTGAAAGTGATTCTGAAATAGATTCTGAAAATACAATGGTAGAAACAACAAATGATGAAAAAATAAATATAAATACGTTATCATCTGTAAAACCTAAAAAAGAACCGCCTCAAAATTCATCAAATACGCCAAGTCAAATGTCGTTATTTTAGATATTCTATTCATCATCATCGTCGTCAGTATCAATGGTATTTGTGGGTTGCACCACCGATTTTGATGATTGTTGTTTTACTTCATATTTCTGAGGTTTTGAAATTATTGTTTGTTTACGAATAACACTTTGATCAGTTGAAAAATCTGTAATTTTAGTATTTTCAATTATTAATTCACCTATCGAAGAATCTTCAATTTCAAATTCAGAAATTACCGAATTTTTTATACTAATTTGCGTAACAGACAGAGCACTGATACTCAAATAAGAACATGTAATATTTTCTATTACCAATTTTGAAATAATTGAAGAATCAATCATAATATCGGTATGTTTAGTATTACCTATCCAATATTCACCGGTTATAATTTTAGAAATAGATATATTTTCAGGATTTATAAATTCTTGAACTATTTCTTGCACGGTGTCATGTAACACATCGAGAGTATCTACATCATTTGCATTTGATACAATACTATCAGCAATTTTTAAAGGAGTTATAATAGGTGGTATTTGAATACTTTGATCACCTTTTTGCAGAAGTTGTATTGCATTACCAATAGTTGTTGTATCAATTGTGGTTTGCAATGGAATACTTATCAATTGTTGAGCATTACATACACTTATAATTACAAAAGCACAAACGAATAAAACAAATTTCACTAATTGCATGTTGTTATTTTTTACAAAAATATGAAATTTGTTTTAAATTCTAAAATCTACTTATTAACAGCACCACCTTGTAATACGGCATTCAATCCTTGATAATCGGTAATTTTATATGTAGAACGATTAAAAAATCCCCATGAATTGGCACCTGTTCCTCCGGCATCCCAATAGAATGGAACCATTTGGTTTTCAACACAAAGTTGGGTAACATATCGTAACCAATAAGCTCTTGAATTTAAATGAAGAGCAAGGCTTTCTCCTGTTAAATGAGAACGTCGAACAACACCATATTCTCCAACTAAAACAGGAATACCTTTATCTACGAACTTTTCGCGTATCATTCCAAATAATTTTACAATTTCATCTTCTTCGCCCCAATATGAATTTCGAAGCGTATCGGTTTTTGAATAATATTTTTTACTCCAATAATAAGTCATACGTCCCCAATTAGCATCCTCGGTTAAGCCGCAAAAAGTATACGGAGTATAAAAATGGACTTCAAGCATCAATCTATTTGGTACAACATCGGTAGGGAATGTATGCATAAGTTTATATGTTTTTTCAAAATCTGTAGAAGGCCCCGGCACCACTAATATACGGTATGCATTTCGGCCTCCGGTAGAACGAACGGCATCAACAAATGTTTGATAATATGAAAGTAATACAGCCATTTGTTCTGCATTCTCAACATTTGGTTCATTTGCTCCGGCAAAGAGTAATCGTTCATCATAATCTCTGAAGTAAGTAGCTATTTGTTCCCAAAATGCTTTTTGTTTTGCATTATTTTGATCTTTGTATTGCGGTGTACAATTATTTTCTAACCACCCTCCATCCCAATGAATATTTAACAATACATACATATCATTGTCAATACAATAATCTACTACTTCTTTTACTCGTTTAAGCCAATTTTTATCAATTTCAGCTTTTGCTGCATTTGACAGATATTGATTCCAAGCACACGGAATTCGAATTGCATTAAATCCGGCTTTTTTAACAGCATCTATCAATTGTTTGGTAACCATGGGATTTCCCCAAGCAGTTTCACCTCCGGTAGCTTCCATGGTATTGCCTATATTCCAACCTAAATGCATTTTAGCAGCCAATTGTATGGCATTACTTCTCATACCTGTGGTATCCGGGGCTTTGGGTGAAGTATTGTAACTTGGATACACAGGAGTATTTTGAGAAAAAACTACTGAAGAAATTAATACTATAATAAGTACTACAATACTATGTAATCGAAAAATTTTATTCATAAAGGGTATTATTTAGTAGATTTAGCAAGTTGAATAAACGACATATCATCAATATATACAGCCGATGCTCCTTCGAAAGTCATAATTATTTGAGTAATCTCATACAGATTCAATCCTTCTTCTTTGGCTTTAAAATGTGAGAGAGGAATAGTAACTTCTCTCCAAGTTTCATCTATTGCAGCTCCTTTATAATAGGCATTTGATATACTTACACTTTTTGACACTATAGAACCATCATCTTGTAAACTAATAAACATAGGTACAGTTTGCATACTACCTTCTTTAGTGCGAATCCAGAAGTGTAACGCCCACGAATCCATAACCTCGGTCATATTTACAACCTTCCAATTATTCCATGCAAAACCTGCAGAAATAACACTACATCCACTTTTAGCGGTATTCCACGATAAATACAACGATGAAGAACCATTCTTTTTCACATCGCTAACTTCAACAAATTCTCTACAAGCATCTTTTTCTATACCCCATGCATTTAGTACTTTGTCTGAATATACTGAAGTAGCAGATAATCCTGTTTCTTTTTTAGTTCCCGAAGCATCTGTTTTTGCTATGTTTATAAGTTGTAATTCATCAATATATATAGATGCTGAACCTTCAAAAGTTGTAATTAATTGCGAAACTGATGTTACATTAACTCCTTTGGAAATAAAACGAAAATATGATAACGGAATAATCACTTCTTTCCATGTTTCATCTATTCCCGGCCCCTTATAAAATTTTTCTGATACCGACACATATTCAGTTGTTTTGTTGGCATCGTCTATAAAACTAAGAATAAGCGGCACATTTGGTAACGTTCCTTTTTTGGTACGAACCCAAAAGCGAATAGCCCATGTATCTAAAATTGTTGACATATCAATAGTTTGCCAATTATTCCAAGCCCATCCTACACCAATCCAGTCACAACCTTTTTTAGATTTATCCCATGTAATAAGAAGCGATGCTGCACCTGCTTTTTTTACAGAATCTACAACAATAAATTCTCTACAAGCATCTTTTTCGGTTCCCCAAGTATTTCGAATATCATCGGTAAAAATATCGGTTGCCGTAAATTTTTCAATATAATCAGAATTTACTTCTTTATTAATTACAAAATATGGGTCATTATCGTCGGCAGTGTTTAAAGCCATAGGCAAAAAGAGAACACAACTGCTTAAACTGAACATTACAAGTATAATACTTGCTACATGTATTGTTTTTTTCATAGTAATCGAGTTTAAATACATTGTCTATTTTTTAAAGTGGTTTACCTTTAGTTATTATTACAAAATCAATGTCGCATGCCAATTTAGAAGTAGCTATTCCATTTGAGAAAAGCATTACAAACATAGAAGTTATTTTGCTTATCTCCATTTTGCTGTTTCCTGCAGCATTTGCTTCGGTTTGTAGTTTGCTTAAAGGTATTGAAACTTTTTGCCATGTAGTAGCTGTGGTAGGCACTTGATATCGATATGAAAACGAATCCTCACTTGCTTCGGTATATACACCATCTCCATTATCATCTTCTAATATTTGAAAGTTTATAAATGTATTGGCAGTACCATATCCACGAACAAAAAAGTTAATATATGTAGTTGCTGTATCAGCATCGTTGAGAGGAAAATATGGTTTAGCAACTATTGATTGAGCCGAAACAGGAGGAAAACTTCCTATCCAATATGAACTTCCGCCTTCAGTACCTTCCATATAGAAATAATTAGTACCTTCAGGAGCATCAGATTTATTGATACGTTTTGCTTGCTTTCCATTGCCCCCCCAAAATTCTTCGGCTCCCGAACCTTCGAAATGTTTAATAATATAGCCAACTTTAGAATAATCTCGCGGTTCAGCAATTGTAACCGTTGTTTTCATAGTATCAGGATAATCTTTGAACGAAAACACCACATCGCATACTTCTTTTCTAAAAAAAATGCCATCGGCACTACCATTCCATTGTCCGGCAATTGAATCAAGATTTTTTGATTTTCCGGTAATTGTTTTCACAGCTCCCGAAGTTCTTCCTTTGATTTCAATTTTCCATTCTGCCATATTAGTCCATGAGCCTGAAAATTGAAGTACACTATCGGTCTTAAAATTAATGACGCCTGAATTTGTATATGTTAAGGAGTCCAATATTCGAAATGGTCCATATAAATCTACCAAATTTGGTCCAATTGGGTCTTCTTTTTCGCAACCTAAAAACAAATTCGTTGTAATTGTTGCAGCGAGTATATAGAATACTATTTTTTTCATAACCTTGACTTTTTTATTAGAATTTCATTGAAAATATCATATACACTTGTTGAATTGAAAAATCATATTCTGACTTCTGTACATGTGTAACATTATATGTACTACCTTGCAATGTAAGAGCTATATTATCATTAAATCTATAACGAATCCCTCCGGCATATAATGTTTGCTTATTGTTGAGCGAAAAAACCGAATAATCGGTAATTTCATTAAATTCATTACGAACACTTGCATATTCAGTTCCTTCTACAGTGAGCAATTTAGCCCCGGCCAACACATCAAATCGCGGTGCTAATTCTAGCACCACCCCGGCATCATATGCAATTGAATGTAAATTTACATCGGGCACTAATGATTTTCCGTCACGATTACTCTGTGCATATTGAATGCCGGCTGTTATTTGCAATGTGTTATCTAAATCAATTAATTTATGAATTGCAAGCATTCCATTCCAGTTAAACAATAAATAATTACGTAATTCTTCGGTACCTTCGCCTCTTACATCTTTAAGTAAATCAACACTTAAACCGGAAGCATATACGTGTGCTGAATCGGTATAGTCTATTGCAACAGAAATCCCTTTTCTGTTAGGAGTTGCTTTACCATATGGGGTAACATGATTTAATGAATAATCATATGGCATAAGCTGTGGTGTAATAGACGGATTGTATATAGTTTGATCTTTTACTAAATCAAACAATCCAACAGAACGAGTAAATGATTTTTCTGATACTAAAGGTAATACTTGTGGTGTTGCGCTATAATTAATTCGTTTTGTTTGTGCTCCGGCGCTTATAAAATCATCACTTACTCTACGATATGATGCTTGTAATGTAAGTTGTTTTGAAAGCAATGATTTTGTAATTCCAGCCTCAAAAAAATTACCTGCAATATCTTTTAATGCAACAGCAGATGTATCGGTATAAGCCGATACTGAGGCACCTGCTTCACCAAACAAAATAAAATCTTTAACAGTAAAACGAGCTATAGCGGTTGATACCGAATTTTGGTATTTTTCTTTAGTATCGTTACTAACTGTTTTGGGTAAATCAAACAATGAAATGTAGTTGAATCCTATATATGAGCCGGAATTTATATTACATTTCACAACAGTTCCTCCCTGCAATCTATCAGGAATTATATTTCCTTCAACACTTCTATTGCGTACCATAAAACCGGAAATATCGGCAGATTGAATAAATTTGTCAAATCCTAAACGAAAAGCACCATCAACTCCTTGTTGATGCCAAAAATTTCCATAATTAAAGTTTTCTTCTTGATTAATGTCACGAGTAAATCTAAATATTTCAGCCTCATTTTTAGACAATTCTCCATCATAATTATACAACGTATATGGGGTCATTTTTACATCAATATCACCAAATCTGTATTTAAAAATATTACCTGCAACACCTTTTAATGATAAATGACGGAGTTGAATAGTTGCTCCTTGCCCCCAAAAACCACCCATGGGATTAGCAAATCGCAAATCTGTTTTTAAACGAATATTATCTGATGGTTTTATATCTAACCGTAAATCAACTACTGTGTTTCCTCCTGTAGCTTGGTCAATATTTGTAGTATCGGTTTGAGGTAACCAATTACTCTCAATAGAACTACGTGCAGCTCCGTTAAAAGTAACTTTTTGATTTTGTGCATATGTACACAATCCTATAGTACTTAGAGCAATAATAATCGGAATTTTTTTCATTCGCATATATTCTTAATAAAATTATTTTTACTGTATTTAAAAATAAACTCGTAACTCAACAGTACCTTCAAATCCTTTGTAAGTATAGAAAGTATTGTTTCTATCAGTATAATCGAACCAACGTCCACGCACATACAAATTGGCAGAATTTGATAATTCTGCATCGAATCCCAAACCTAAACCGGTTCCTAATACATTTGTAGGATTTCCTTTAAGGTTTGGTCCATGTTTCATATATTGATTTCCTTTCATAGTTTCTAAACCAAAGTATCCTGCCAATGCAACTTTTGATAACACTTTGTAATATGATTCAAATTCATGATATTGAATTTGCATATATGCTTTGTCTGAAACCACCGGATACAACGATAAATCTTGTTGCATGGTAGAAAGTGAACCTAAATAAAACAAATACAATGGTTTATTCAATATATTGACTTTATATTTTAAATTGCATTCGAGTGTATTGAAATTTAATTTTTTCCATGATATATATGTTGGGTTAGTGGTATCAATTGAACTAGTTTCATAATATCCTCTATATGTTGTATTAAAACTTTCATTTTCACCCAAATTAGTTTGATACGCATACACACGGGCAAACATAATTCCATTGATTCGGTGGTTATAAGAAATAATATGCGTTAAATGTTCAACTTCTTGCGATATACCATATGCCGCATTTATTTTTAATCCTTCTATATTTAGTTCTGTTCGCACATCAGCCCCTTTACGATTACCATTTGTATAATCAATATCAGAAATTGTAGCACCTACAGGATTTCCGCTTCCTCCTTCACCATTATAATTTGCCGATGCATCACGCAAAAACGTATTGAAACCTGCATCTAAACTTATAAACTTGGGTTTTATATAATAATAATGAAATGTAACAGGTGCCGAAAGTATGTTACTCTTTGACAACAGACTAAAATCCATAGCATAGGCCCAATGTTCTGACAAATCCGATGATTCAACAAATCTACATTCTCCAATTTCACCTGAAAATACCATATCATTTTGCCAAAATGAATATGCTCCATCTGTTGTTATTACATTGTATCCGTATACTTTACCATTTACATCACTTGTATAAGCAAGAGTATTTAATGAATTAAACCCTATATAACTCATACCCATTTTTTTACGAATATTACCTCCATATGTCATATTATAATTTTTACTCACATATGAAGTTTGACCGCCATTATTAGGTGTTTTGGCATATATAAGTTTTGATTCTAAATTATAAGGTAATTTAGTAATGTCGGCAGTAAACCCTTGTAAAAATTTATTACCCCATGTAAAGTCTCGCGAAATAGTCCCTTGAGAATAATATGATTCATAATTTTGACCTGCTTGTTGAAATCCACCCCATGGGCTGCGTTCAAACATACTTTCACCTTTATTTTCGGTACTCCACAATGTAAGTTTTGACAATTTTGTAAATTGTGTTCCACCAAATTTTAAATATGCATTTGCTTGTTTTGTATGTATTTGTGCTTCTAAATTTACTCCTATTTCAACCCCCAATCTATCCGATGTAGCTGTATTGTATCCGGGGCCTCGCATACTTGGAGCCAAAAACATATCTGATTTGAAAAATGTATTTATAGTTGGTCGTCCGGAAAAATTCAATCGTAAAACACGCTGTTCTCCTCCTCCGTCACTGTTACTCAATATCATTTTTTCTTGAGCTTGATTGCCATCAAACAAACTATCAAATTGTCGATAGTAAATCAAACCATTGTATGAACCATCTATAGTAAAACTACGAATTGGTTTTTTCCCTATATATATAGTATTGCCGTTTACATCGGTAGAATCTTGATGAATGTATTGAGCATATAAACTTTGTATACATACAACAAAAAAGACAAGAGGAACAATTCTTTGCATATTAAATGTAAAATTTCAGTATTTATTTAGTAATAAAAAATCTCCAAGTATTCTCAAAACTAAAGATTATACAAATATATAAAACTATTTTTACAAAATACATCATGTTATTGTATTTTTAACACAAACTTTTTGTATTATTGTATCCAATTTGGAGTTAATACGTTTTTGTAATCTTATTTAAAATAGTTTTAATTGATGTTTTTTCGCAAACAACTATTATCATTATGTGTTCTTATAATATTAGGAATACATACTGTAATGTTTTCACAAACAAGCCGTGAAACATATAATTTTAATCAAAATTGGAAATTTGCTTTGGGACATGCATGTGATGTACAAAAAGATTTTAATTTCAATACAGGTCATTTTTCATATTTAGCAAAAACCGGATATGGTGATGGAGCTGCTTCAGAAAAATTCGATGACAGAGCATGGAGAAATATTCAATTACCTCATGACTGGTGCATTTCATTGCCACTCAATGCACGAGCAAGTAATAGCCATGGAAATCAAGCTATCGGAAAATATTTTCCCGAACATAGTATAGGTTGGTATAGAAAACACTTTTTTATAGAAAAAGCCGATACAAATAAACGTATTCGAATAGAGTTTGAAGGAGTATATCGTAATTCAAAAGTTTTTGTAAATGGTTTTTTTGTAGGTGGAGAAGAAAGCGGATATGATAGTTTTAGCTTTGACATTACAGAATACCTCAATTTTGGTGATATAAATGTAATTGCTGTTCGTGTAGATGCAACTATGGAAGAAGGATGGTTTTACGAAGGAGCAGGTATATATAGAAATGTATGGCTGGTAAAAACAAATAAACTTCATATTGCAACAAATGGCACATACATACAATCAAATATTGAAAATAATAAGGCTGTTGTTACTATTCAAACACAGTTACAAAACGACTCGTTTACACCACAAGAATATTCAATTGAATATATAATTACTGACGCCAAAGGTACTATTGTGAAACAAATACAAGTACCAAACTACCAATTAGTTGCAAATCTATCTCATACAACAGAAACTGTTATTAACATAGAAAATCCCATTATATGGTCAATTGAAAATCCATATCTATATAATCTTACAACCAGAATATTACAAAATACCATCTGCATAGACGAAACAAATACTCGATTTGGTATCAGAACCCTCTATTTTGATGCAAAAAAAGGATTTTTCTTAAATGGGAAGTCTGTTAAAATAAAAGGAGTATGTGTGCATCAAGATCATGCCGGCGTTGGAATTGCTATACCATATGAATTACAAAAATGGCGTATTCAACAGCTCAAACAAATGGGAGTAAATGCAATAAGAACATCGCATAACCCACCAAGCCCTGATTTATTGAATATATGCGATGAAATGGGAATGTTGGTTATGGATGAATTACGATTAATGGGAGTAAACGAATATCATCTTGGTAAAATTACATCTTTACTTACCAGAGACAGAAACCATCCATCGGTATTTATTTGGAGCTTGGGTAATGAAGAATGGGCAATAGAAGGAAGTCAAAAAGGAGCAAAAATTATTGAAAAAATGCAGACATATGCAGCATTGTATGATACAACTCGTGCATTTACCGTTGCATCAAGTGGAGGTTGGGATACAGGTATTGGAACTACCGTTCAAATAATGGGATATAATTATTTAAAACACGGGAATATAGATGAACATCATAGTAAATTCCCATGGCAACCAAGTATAGGAACAGAAGAAAGCAATACCGTGAGAACCCGCGGTATATATAAAACTATTGATTCAATTTGTTGGCTGGCTCCTACCAATTTATATGATGAAGGCATGGAAGGAGGTTGGAAATTTTATGACGAACGTGAATTTTTGGCAGGACTATTTTTTTGGACAGGATTTGACTACCATGGAGAACCAACTCCATATAACTGGCCAGCGGTAATTTCGCAATTTGGCATATTAGATTTATGCGGTTTTCCTAAAGACAATGCGTATTATCTTCATTCGTGGTGGAAACAAGAACCGGTAATTCACATTGAGAGCAATTGGAACCGTATTCCGGGCGAACAAATTGATTTAGTTGTATATAGCAATTGTGCTACTGTAGAATTACTTATAAATGGGCGAAGTTTAGGTAAAAAATCAATGCAAAAAAATGGTCATATAGTGTGGCCTATTACTTTTGAACCAGGTGTTTTAACAGCACGAGGATATGGTTCACTGGTTATGCCGCAAACAGATTCTACAAAATTACTTATAACCAAAGAATTTAAAACTGCCGGCAAACCTGCCGCAATTCAAATAATTCCTCATAAAAAAACATTAAAACCCGATGGTCAAGATATTGCAATATGTACTATTCAAATTGTTGATAACAAAGGAACTATTGTACCCGATGCAAATATAGATATTACATTTGAAATTACAGGAAATGCCTCATTTATAGGTGTTGGCAACGGCAATCCATCAAGTCACGAAAAAGAAGTATTTCAGGATAACATAATAGTAAAACCAATTATGATTCATAAAGAATTACCGGTACAATCGCTCAGCAAACGCCCCGAAATTGCCGTAGGTTTTGATGATACAAAATGGAGAACAGCATATTCCGCAGAACCTTCAGATTGGAAAGAATATAGTGATACATTATTAGTTATGAGAGGCTCTTTCATGCTTGATGCTATTACAAAAGATATGATAATTACACTGTTTGCAAAAAATATTTTAAGCAACCAAGTAATATATATTAATGGAGCTATGATTACTCCAAATGCAGAAAACGCATATGTTTTACCTCACGCTATACTCAAACAAGGCACTAATGTATATGCTGTTGTTGGACAAAAATTAAAACGTCCCAATCAATGGGAATACCCTAATCGTGACCCCGGATTGATTCAAATAGTAACTCCGGTAAAACAATGGCAACGAAAAACATTTAACGGATTGGCTCAAATAATTGTACAATCTAAAACAACACCCGGAAAAACTACTATTAAAGCTCGAGCTCAAGGGTTGCCGGAAACAGAATTACAAATTGACATTAAATAATTGGATATGAAAAGTAATTGTGTTATACACATCAATAAAAAAATATTTTATTCTTGTAAAATACACTTTACTTCATTATCTTTGTGTAAAATTTACAATAACTGAACTGTATGAAAAAAATATTCATTGTACTTTCTGTAACAATATCATTAATTTCTTGCGTATCAAAAAATTACAAAAAAAATGATACAGGTGTTATTATAAAAATTGATTCGGTTAATATACAATTACAAGTATATTCTGAAAATATAATACGTGTTACAGCAGCAGTAAACAAACTACCAAAAGATACAAGTTTAGTTGTAAAAACTCCAAAAAAGTGTTTTACTGATTGGTCTGTAACTGAAAATAAAACACATGTAATAGTAAACACAAAATCGCTAAGTGCTTCGGTTAACAAAACTACCGGAGAAGTTGTATTTACTGATGCTAAAGGAGCAATTATATTGCAAGAAAAACAAGGTGGCGGAAAAACATTTATTCCTAAAACCTTTGAAGGAACAAACTATTACAGTGTTATTCAATCATTTGAATCTCCCAACGACGAAGCATTTTATGGACTTGGCGGGCAACACCACGGGTACATGAATTATAAAGGAAAAGATGTAGAAATTGCCCAACATAATTTAGTTGCAGCAATTCCATTTATATATTCTAATAAAAACTATGGAATATTATGGGATAATTCCTCTATTTCAAGATTTGGAGACCCACGTGAATATAGTCAAATTTCAAACTTAACATTATTTGACAAACAAGGTAAACAAGGAGGACTGACAGCTACATATACCATTGATGGCAAAGTTGTAAAAACAACAACAGACAGTATAATAGATTATAGATTTTTAGAAGAACCCGGTATAGAAAGTTTATCAAAAGAAATGAAAGATAAAGGAACTATAACATGGGAAGGTTCTCTATCATCAAGCATTGCCGGGTTACACAAATTTTTATTATATCATTCGAGCTATGTTAAACTTTGGATTGACGGCGAATTACTATTTGAAAATTGGCGACAAAATTGGAATCCGTGGTCGCGTCCATTTACCATATCTTTAGAACCAGGTAATAAAAAAACTATAAAACTTGAATGGAAAATTGGTGGAGGCTTTTTAGGATTACAACACCTCAATCCATTATCGAATGAAGAACAAAACAGATTTACACTATCTGCCGAAGCAGCTTATGCTATAGATTATTATTTTATTTATGGAACCTCTGCAGACCAAGTTATATCGGGATATAGAACACTAACCGGAAAAGCAACTATAGTACCTAAATGGGCTATGGGGTTTTGGCAAAGCCGTGAACGATATAAAACACAACAAGAAATAATAGATATTGTTCAAACATTTCGAAACAAACAAATACCTATAGACAATATTGTTCTTGATTGGCACTATTGGCCTACCAACCAATGGGGTTCGCACAAATTTGACACAGCTACATTCCCCAACCCTGAACTACTCTGTAAACAAGTACATGATTTGCATTGTAATATCATGATTTCGGTTTGGCCAAAATATTACGAAGGTATAGACAATTATAAAGCCATGAAAGAACAAGGCTTTTTGTATATGAACAATATTGAGAAAGGACGATTAGATTGGGTGGGGCCCGGTTACAAAAATACCTATTACGACGCATTTAATCCGAAAGCTCGCGAAGCATTTTGGAATCAAATAAAACCTGCCATTTTTGATAAAGGGTTCGATGCATGGTGGCTCGATGCTACTGAACCCGATATGCATTCAAACATATCATACCATGCTCGCAAATTAAATATGCATCCTACTGCTGTAGGTACCGGAGAACAAATGTTCAATGCTTTTGCTTACGTTAATGCCAAAGGAGTTTATGAATCACAACGACAAACTGCTCCTGATAAACGTGTCTTTATTCTTACCCGTTCTGCATACAGCGGCATTCAGAGCGTAGGCGCTGCTGTATGGAGTGGCGATATTGTAACTCGTTGGAGTGATTTAAAAGATCAAATATCGATAGGAATTAATTTTTCACTGTCGGGTGCACCATTTTGGACTATGGATATTGGTGGTTTTTCTATTGAAGATAAATTCTACAAAACTACACCTGATATTTTAGAAGAATGGCGCGAAATTCAAACACGCTGGTATCAATTCGGAGCATTTTGTCCACTATTTAGAGTACATGGACAATTTCCATACAGAGAAATATTTAACATAGCTCCCGAATCACACAAAGCGTATAAATCTATGTTGTATTACAACAATCTACGATATATACTTATGCCATACATATACACCTTAGCAGCACAAACATATCATACCGATTATACTATTATGCGTGGATTAATTATGGATTTTGCCCATGATTCTAAAGTTTGGAATATAAATGACCAATATATGTTTGGCCCTTCGCTTCTTATAAATCCTGTATATCAACCGGGTGCAACAAAACGCTCTGTATATTTACCCGCAGGACAAGGGTGGTATGATTTATATAGCGGAATTTTCTTTGAGGGTGGACAAACTATTTTAGCAAATGCTCCCTACGATCGTATGCCAATTTTTGTTAAAGAAGGTTCTATTATTCCTACCGGACAACCTATGCAATATACCAATCAAATGCCTGACTCTATAATTACATTATTTGTTTACGGAGGCAAAGATGCAAGTTTTACGTTGTATGCCGATGAAGCAACTAATTATAATTATGAAAAAGGAATGTTTAGCATGATACCTATTCACTACAACGAAAAAAATAAAACAATAACATTAGAAAAACGAATAGGAGAATTTGCAGGAATGTTGAAATCTCAAACATTTAAGATAGTATATATTGACAAACAACAACCAAAAGCATTTGGAAATCTACAAACTATTTTGGAGGAAATGAAATATAAAGGTGACAAAATTTCAATACAACTTAAAAAATAATATAGAAATAATTATTTAACTCAAAATTCAAAAATGTTATTACTCGGATTTGATATAGGAAGTTCATCAGTAAAAGTTTCTCTCATAGACGGCGAAACCGGACAAAACAAAGCATCAGCATTTTATCCAAAACAAGAAATGCCAATTATAGCTGTAAAACAAGGATGGGCAGAACAAAACCCCGAAGATTGGTGGACTCATTTAAAAGCTGCATTACAAGAAGTTTTATCTATATCTGCCGTACAAGTGTCTGACATTAAAGCAATTGGTATTTCATATCAAATGCATGGGCTTGTAATAGTTGATAAAAACCATACTGTATTACGCCCCTCAATAATATGGTGCGACAGCAGAGCTACCGGTATAGGAGCTCAAGCATTTAATGAAATAGGCAGAGAACAATGTTTATCAACATTACTCAACACTCCGGGTAATTTTACCGCTTCTAAATTAAAATGGATACAACAAAATGAACCTGAGGTATATGCAAAGATTCATAAAATTATGTTACCCGGTGATTATATAGCTATGAAACTTACCGGTGAAATTACAACTACCATAAGTGGACTTTCTGAAGGAATGTTTTGGAATTTTGCCACAGCTACACCATCAGAAACACTTTTACAATATTACGGCTTTGACTCATCATTACTTGCCCGGATAGTTCCAACGTTTGGCATACAAGGATATCTCAATAAACAAGCAGCCGAAGAATTAGGATTACACACAAACATAACTGTAAGTTATCGTGCTGGCGACCAACCCAATAACGCACTATCGCTTAATGTGTTAGAACCCGGTGAAATAGCTACTACAGCAGGAACTTCAGGGATAGTGTATGGTGTAAGCGAACAAATTACCTATGACCCCCTTTCACGAGTAAACACGTTTGCTCATGTAAATTATACACCAAATCATATTCGATTGGGTGTTTTACTTTGCATTAACGGAACAGGAATTTTAAACTCATGGATACGAAAATTAGTAGGAAATATTCCCTACGAAACTATGAACAACATGGCTTCTAAAATAGCAATCGGAAGTGATGGTGTATCAATTATACCTTTTGGTAATGGTGCGGAACGAGTTTTACAAGATACCAATGTTCAAGCTCATATACATAATATAAGTTTTACAACTCATTCACAAGCTCACATAATACGAGCTGCTCAAGAAGGAATAGCTTTTTCATTTCAATACGGAATGGAAATAATGAAACAAATAGGAATACATCCAACAACAATAAAAGCAGGAAAAGCGAACATGTTTTTAAGCCCAATTTTTCGTGAAACAATAGCAGGAATTTCGGGAGCAACTATAGAGCTATATAATACCGATGGTTCAATAGGTGCTGCACGTGGTGCCGGTATTGGGTGCGGTTTGTATTCATCAACAAATGAAGCTTTTAAAGGACTTACTAAATTAGAAGAAATCAACCCTGACGTACAAAATAAAACAGCATATATAGATGCTTATGAACGCTGGAAAAAACATGTAGAACAAATTTTAAATACATAAACAACTTAGTTATATATACAATACTAATAACTCAAAATTTATAAATCATGGCAGTAGTAATTGGAAACAAAGAGTATTTTAAAGGAATCAATAAAATACAATTCGAAGGAAAAGAATCAAAAAATCCTTTAGCATTTAAATGGTACAACGAAAATCAAGTAGTTGCAGGTAAAACCATGAAAGATCATCTTCGTTTTGCGGTGGCATATTGGCACACACTATGCGGCACCGGTGGCGACCCATTTGGTCCTGGAACCAAAAATTTTCCTTGGGAACAAGCATCAAATGTAAGCGATGCAAACAAACAACGTATGGATGCGGCATTTGAATTTATTACAAAATTAGGTGCTCCCTATTATTGTTTTCATGATACCGATATTGCCGGTGATGGTTCTGTTTTTCAAATAGAAAAACAACTTGCCGAAATGGTTGCATATGCTAAACAAAAACAAGCCGAATCGGGTGTGAAATTATTGTGGGGAACGGCAAATGTATTCAGTAATCCTCGCTATATGAACGGAGCTTCTACCAATCCTGACTTTGCAGTAGTTGCAAATGCAGCCGTGCAAGTAAAAAATGCAATAGATGCTACCATAGAATTGGGTGGTACCGGCTATGTATTTTGGGGTGGTAGAGAAGGTTACATGAGCCTGCACAATACCAATACAAAAAAAGAATTAGACCACATGGGGCAATTCTTACGTATGGCTCGCGACTACGCACGCAAACAAGGATTTACCGGAACATTCTTTATTGAACCAAAACCTATGGAACCATCGAAACACCAATATGATGCCGATGTACAAACAGTATTAGGATTTTTGAATGCACAAGGTTTAATAGATGATTTCAAATTAAATGTAGAAGTTAACCACGCTACTTTGGCAGGGCATTCATTTGCTCACGAACTTCGTATGGCTGCTGATGCCGGCAAATTAGGAAGCATAGATGCAAATAAAGGCGATTACCAAAACGGCTGGGACACTGACGAATTCCCAACAAATATTTATGAAATTACTGAAGCTATGCTCGAAATTTTACAAGCAGGCGGATTCAATCATGGCGGTATAAACTTCGATGCAAAAACTCGCAGAAACTCTACCGATTTAGAAGATATATTTATTGCTCACATTAGTGGAATGGACGTATTTGCTCGCTCATTAATCATTGCCGATACTATTTTACGCGAATCTGATTATTTGAAATTGCGTGCTAACAGATATGCATCGTTCAATACACCAAAAGGAATTGATTTTGAAGCAGGCAAACTTTCGCTTACCGACATGTATGCTATAGCAAAAGAAGTTGGCGAACCTGCAATGATTAGTGGCAAACAAGAATATTTGGAACAATTAATTAATCAGTATATATAATGTATTAGGAGTTAGAGAGTCACACTAACTCTCTAACTCATTTTTATATACCATTAAAACCCCAAACCTATGCAAACACAAGTAAACATGAAATTTATAGCAGCAATTACATTTGTTGCTACACTTGGCGGACTCCTCTTTGGATATGATACTGCCGTAATTTCCGGTGCCGAAAAATCTATTCAGGCCTACCTTATTACCAGCCAAGGGTTAAGTTCTCTTATTCACGGAGCCACAACATCGAGTGCTCTTATTGGTTGTATCATAGGCGGGGCAATTGCAGGTATTTTTTCTCGAAAATACGGTAGAAAAAAAACGTTGATGATTGCCGCTGCATTATTTTTTGTTTCGGCATTAGGTTCAGGCTATCCCGAATTTTTATTTTTCACCAAAGGTGAACCTACCATTGGATTGTTACTTATGTTTAATTTTTATCGAATTATAGGTGGTATTGGTGTAGGCTTGGCATCGGCAGTATGCCCAATGTATATTGGAGAAATTTCTCCTGCTCATTTACGCGGACGGTTAGTTTCGCTCAACCAGTTTACCATAATTTTTGGTATGTTGGTAGTATATTTTGTAAATTACGGAATAGCCAAAGGACAAACCATAGAATGGATAAATGATATAGGTTGGCGACAGATGTTTCTTTCGGAAGCTATACCTGCAGGATTATTTGGTATATTATTATTTTTTGTTCCCGAAACTCCTCGTTATTTGGCATTGACCAACAAAGATGACTCGGCATTGGCTGTACTAACCAAAATCAACGGTATTGATAAAGCCAAAGAAATTCTTGCCGAAATCAAAAATACCGTTGAACACCATTCAAATAACATTTTTGCATTTGGTAAAACCGTTATTTTTATTGGTATTTTATTGTCTGTTTTCCAACAATTTGTAGGTATTAACGTGGCATTGTATTACGCACCGCGAATTTTTGAAAGTATGGGAGCTGCCAAAGATGCTTCGATGCTGCAAACAGTAGTAATGGGACTTATAAATGTAATTTTTACCGTAGTTGCTATACTTACTGTAGACCGTTGGGGACGTAAACCATTGCTCATGGTAGGCTCTATAGGTATGGCGGTTGGCATGTTTGCCATTGCCGCTTTATCATATATGCATATAATTGGAATAAGCACATTAGTGTTTATTATGATATACACTGCATCGTTTATGATGAGTTGGGGACCAATATGTTGGGTACTGATTGCCGAAATTTTCCCGAATAAAATACGTGGAGCAGCTGTTGCTGTTGCTGTTGCTGCTCAATGGGCTGCCAATTATTTCATATCGTCTACCTATCCGTTTATGATGGAATACAGTGGTGCAGTTACCTATGGATTTTATGGAATCATGAGTATTCTTTCGTTTGTGTTTGTATGGAAAATGGTGCCCGAAACCAAAGGAAAAACATTGGAAGAAATGGAGAAAATTTGGGAGAAATAACATGGTATATACAGGAAAAATAATAATACTTTTTTTTTGTTGTGTCATCAGTATACAATTATCTGCTCAGTATCAAACCGATAATTCGCAATACAATTCATTATATTATAAAAATCCTATTTTTGCAGGCGATTATCCCGACCCCAGTATTTTAGTTGATGGCAATTCATATTATGTAGTTCATTCCTCGTTTGAATATTACCCGGGATTGACTATTTGGAAATCGAACGATTTACTTCAGTGGACTCCCATACAAAGTCCTCTCAAAACATATGTAGGTTCGGTTTGGGCTCCCGATATAGTAAAGTATCAAAACAAATATTATATATACTTCCCTGCAAATAATACAAATTATGTTATATACGCCGATTCCATAAATGGTACATGGAGTAAGCCTATAGAATTACGAATTTCAAGTATCGACCCCGGTCATTTTGTTGATTCTAAAGGAAATAGATATCTGTATTTTAGCAACGGTAGTTATGTTCCTTTGTCGAAAGACGGGTTACAGATTACAGGAGAATTAACTCCCGTATATAAGGGTTGGCAAATTCCTCGAGAATGGTCAATTGAATGTTTTTGCATGGAAGGGCCAAAATTATTCAAACACGGAAATTATTATTATTTAACTGTTGCACAAGGGGGCACAGCTGGGCCTGCAACGGGACATATGGTAATATCGGCACGATCAAAAACTCCATTTGGACCATGGGAAAATTCACCTTACAATCCTATAGCACGAGCAACCAATACAAATGAAACTTGGTGTTCTGTAGGGCATGCTACTGTATTTAAAGCTACTACAAACGATTGGTGGATGATATTGCATGCTTACAAAAACGGTAACTACTCTATGGGGCGACAAACATTATTGGCTCCTTTAATATGGACTAACGATGGCTGGTTTAAACTGAATGATACACTCTTACTTGATGCTCCAATAAAAAAACCACAGATACATCAGGCACCGTTCAATTCAACTATTTTTACAACTTTTAATTCACTATCATTCGAACATTTATGGAAATTTTTTGGTGAATATGACCCCTCTCGTTTTTCGATAAAGGGAAATAGCATAGAAATTAAGAGCAAAGGTACCAATATAGCAGAAAGTTCACCATTATTGTATGTTCCTGCTCATAATTCATACAGTGCTGAAGTTGAAATTGAGATTCGGGGTAACGCTCAAGCAGGATTAATTATGTTTTATAACCAACAGTGCTACTCGGGTATATTAGCTGATTCAACAAACATTCTCACTAATTTACGCGGTTGGCAATTTGTAACCGAACCCAATACAATAAATCGTCATGTGTTTTTACGCCTTATCAATAGAAACAATACAGTAGATATGTATTATAGTATTGATGGCGTTTCGTGGATAAAAACAACTAATTCTACCGAAGTTTCGGGGTATCATCACAATGTGCTCAGTGGATTTCTCAGCTTACGTATTGGGTTGGTTTCAATGGGTACAGGCAGTGTGCAATTCAAAAATTTTAAATATCAAGCATTATAACTAAATACTAAATATATGAAGAAACGTTTTTTTGTAATTTCTGTTCTTTTGAGTGTGATTCTTAGCAGTTGTTCACACAAATTACCGTACACATCTATTACCAATGGGGTACAAGTACAAATAGACAGCATGTATGTAAAGGCTCAGTTTTACACCAATTCTATTGTACGTGTACAAAAGTGGGCGGCAGGTTCTAGCGACTCCAAAATCAGTTTGATGGTAATTATTGACAGTGTGCAGTCTCTCAACATTTCTGTTTCGCAATCAAACGGATATATTGTTTTACAATCTCCGGAATTGCTTGTAAAAATTTCGGAAAAAGATGGTGCCATTTCATATTTTGATACCCAAAATCAACAAATTGTAGCCGAAAAAAATGCTCCTGATTTTACTCCCTACGTTTCACCAAACGAAAAAGCATGGAGTGTAGCACAAACATTTCAACTGTCAAACGATGAAGCTATATATGGCTTAGGGCAACACCAATACGGATACATGAACTATCGCGGTAAAGAGGTAAAATTGGTGCAAACCAATACCGATGCGGTAATTCCTTTTTTGTGGTCAACCGCAGGATATGGAATTTTATGGGACAATTATTCCAAAACCATATTTACCGATACTGATGCCGGTGCTACACTATGGTCAGATGTTGCCGACAATATTGACTACTATTTGATAGCCGACAAAAAAGCCGACAAGGTGATTTCGGGATATCGCTATCTTACAGGCAAAGCTCCTATGTTTGGCAAATGGGCTTATGGATATTGGCAAAGCAAAGAACATTATAATACACAAGCAGAACTTATGGCAGTAGCAGAAAAATATCGTAAACTTCAAATTCCAATAGATAATATGATTCAAGATTGGGACTACTGGAACGGAGCTGCCAACTGGAGTGGTATGTTTTTCGACAAAACCCTTTTCCCTCGCCCACAAGAAATGATGGATAAACTCCATGCTATGAATTATCATGCTATAATTTCTATATGGCCGGCATTAGGACCGAATACACCTATTTATAAAGAAATGAATGAAAAGGGATATTTGTACAAACCTGTTGGTTGGGCAGGATTCAAATATTATGATGCATTCAACCCTGAAGCTACCAAATTGTATTATCAATACCTCAAAAGCGGTTTGTGGTGTTTTGGATTAGACGGTTGGTGGATAGACAGTACCGAACCTGATGTTACCAATGCATTAACAAAAGAATCTACCGACTACGAAATGAAGAATAAAGTAGGGAAAAATCATCTTGGTTCGTGGGATAGATATCTCAATGCGTTTTCGCTCATAATGACAACCGAATTGCACAAACTTATGCGTGCTGATGCTAAGCAACGACAATTTATTCTTACTCGTTCAACTTATGCCGGACAACAACGTGCCGGAGCGGTAACCTGGAGTGGCGATATAGGTGCTGCCTGGGATATATACAAACATCAAATTGCAGCAGGATTAAATCATTCTATGTCGGGTGTACCATACTGGACATTTGATATAGGTGCATTTGTACTTGGTGCATACGATGGAGTGTTTTGCAATGGTGGCAAAGACCCTGCATATCAAGAACTCTATACCCGTATGTTTCAATTAGGTGTATTTACTCCTATTTTCCGTTCACATGGTTCCGAAACTCCACGCGAAATATGGGAATTTGGAGAATTTACTCCTACTCTTATAAAATTTGATAATTTACGATACCGATTGATGCCATATATTTATTCGCAAGCATGGAAAATTACTAACGAAGATTATACAATCATGCGAGGATTGGCTATGGATTATACCGACGACAAACGCGTGTATAATATTGACGACCAATTTATGTTTGGCCCATCAATTATGGCGTGTCCGGTAACTGAATATCAAAAATATACACCGCCATTACGCAGTGTAACAATTCCAAATACTGTATTTAAAACAGCAGAAGGCAACCAAGGATTACATGCACAATTTTTCAAAGACAAAGCATACAAAAACTTAGGTGCCGACACCATAGTTTCAAATATAGATGTGTTTTGGTATACCGGCCGTCCTTCGTATGTAACCGATTCTATGTTTTCTATTCGTTGGAAAGGCACTATAAACCCTACCGAAACCGGTCCGTATCAATTTCATTTACAATCGTTTGATGCCAAACGAATTCGCATAAACGGCAAACAATTGAAGATGGTATATACCAGTGTAGAACAATATACCGAAGTAATTCAGTTAGAAGCAGGTAAATCGTATACGTTTGAATTAGAAACTGAAAATACATCGACCGGAGCAGCTCGTATGGTTTTGAAATGGAAAACGCCGAGTTTGTTTGCTGCCGAAGAAGTTAAAGAAACTCGTAAAACAACACGCGAGGTATATTTACCCAAAGGCACACAATGGGTTGACTTTTGGACAGGCAAAACTTACAATGGCGGCACAAGCATAACTGCAGATGCCCGCATAGAAACTATGCCTTTGTTTGTACCTGCAGGTTCTATTATTCCTATGGGACCGTTTGTACAATATGCTACAGAAAAATCGTATGACAATTTAGAAATACGCATTTATAAAGGAGCCGATGGTTCGTTTACCCTTTACGAAGACGAAAACGATGGATATAATTACGAAAAAGGAGTGTTTTCAACAATCGATTTCACATGGAACAATAAAACGAGTGAATTATCAATTGGTGCTCGTAAAGGTACTTTTCCCGGAATGTTGCAAACACGTAAATTTTCAATTGTATTAGTTTCAGAAGTTACCGGCACCGGAATAGAAACAGCAAAAACTATTACAAAAATGGTTGATTATAATGGCGAAAAAATTGTAATAAAACTGTAATTCCAAAAAAATAATTTACAAATACTTGTTTTAATACAACAATTATGTATTTTTGCAAACCCAAAATAACAAATATGTTATTTCGGGCCCATAGCTCAGCTGGTTAGAGCACCTGACTCATAATCAGGGGGTCGCAGGTTCAAGCCCTGCTGGGCCCACTATAAAAGAAGACTTACATTCTATTGTGAGTCTTTTTTTTTTCAACATAACTCAGCTGATTAGTGCATCCCGATACATATCG
>Ga0116190_1000602_pt1 | contig 35325 bp, 40 predicted proteins | sample AD_JPNTR4_MetaG_FD_89808 | JGI IMG/M metagenome (GOLD analysis project Ga0116190, IMG submission 89808) | Active sludge microbial communities of municipal wastewater-treating anaerobic digesters from Japan - AD_JPNTR4_MetaG | ecosystem: Engineered > Bioreactor > Anaerobic > Digestate | place...
AAGCTTTCAGTATCATATTAGTGTATTTATCTATAGCCCTCTCACCGCTAGGAAGTTTATCTAAAGGCTGTAGACCCCACTGAGAAGCTACAGCTTCAAGCCCTAATGCGGCATCTGTAGGATCTATTTCCTCACGTTCAACAGCAGCAATTTTAGCAGAAGCCATAGTCTGAGCTAATGCCTCATATGGACTATCATATATTCTAGTACTAATTTGGTACATAGTACCTATAGCAGACTGATCAAGAGCATACTGAATACCTAGCTCCTGTAAAGGTTTTATAATACCTTCAGTTGCAAATTCCTCAAATTCTTCCCTAAGCTTATCTATTAGTTGTTGTTTCCTTATAGGATCAAAAAATACATCCTCAGAAATACCTAGGTTCCCTAGTTCTCCAGCCCTCCTATACCTTTCTTCTACTTGAGCTTTAGCTAAATCCTCAAAAGGTGTTGAAGCATTCTCTCCTCTATACTTAGTTAAAACATTCTGGGTAGCCTTAGTAAACTCGTAACCAAAGTTCTTAAAAGCTTCCCAAGACTGACCTACAGCAGACATTGGAACCCCTAATATAGCACCTGCTGTAATATACCTTATAGTATTTTGTATAGCAGAAGCCATTTTACTCCTACTAACCGCACCCGAACCAACAAGATTAATAGGTGCTGGGGCTGCTGCTGGTATACCTCCAATAGATGTTGCACGTAGAGAGTGAGCTGAAACTGAAGGGGTACTGACATTAGGTGATTTAGTTATTGAAGATATCTTGCTTACACTAGGTAAATTAGTAACACCTATACTTGCAGGTATAACTTTCATACCTCTAAGCTCTTTTATAACAACACCAAACTGCTCATTTATAACCTGCTTCAACTTCTGTATAAGAACCTTCTGAAAAGACTCCATATGACCCATCGTATACTGAACTACAGACTTATCTGGGGTTACAGTAACCTCTTTATATGCTGCCTTGTAAGCATCTATTAACTCCTTAGACTTAACATTAAATACATCATTAAGCCTCTTAAATATAACGCGCATACTCTCTTCTGCAATAGCCTTTAATCCCTCTTCACCACTCAAAACAGGGAAATCCTTTGTAAAGTCTCTAACTAACATGTTCTTGGTCTTAGCTAATCCAGCTCTCAAATCATTATGCAGCTCAGTGGTCTTAATCGAAAACACGTCGAAAGTACCTAAATCACCAAGTGCTTTAGATGCTTGATCAACATAGGCTTTTATATAACTATTTATACCGCTATTTATACCTGCTTTAAATTTATTAAAAACAGTAGTTTTAAACTTATTGTCAAATGATGCTGTTATATCTTTTGAAAAAGTATCTCCAAAAGAATCTAGTGTCTGCTTTAATGTCTTCTTAATTTCTGGCATCATGGTAGTTTTTATTTCAATTCTACCGGGATTCCACCCTTTAGCTAGTCTGTATAAAGCTTGCTCAATACCATTAACAGCAACCTGCAACACTCCATCAATATCCATTACATACTTATTTACTGCTACTTTAGACTCTTCTTTTACCTTACTGGCTGCGTTTCTTAATCTTTTAGCATCTTTTTCACTAACTGTGCCAGTCTCAAACCCAACCTTTATATCGTCTACAGTCTTAAAAAACTTATTTACAGCGGTATATAACCCACCCACATCAACAGAACCTAGTATTTCACTAACCCTATCTATATTCTGCTTTACAATCTCTACCCCAGATACTGTTCCGTTTTGAATAGATTTTACAACAGAATCTATTGAAGCATCTAAACTATTAAACATAGATATTATCTTATTAGACTCTTCCTCTTTAAGCCTCTCAATATATGTTTTTACGTCTGTATCTATAAAGTCTGCGAATTTGGCAACACTAAATAATATAGTAAGAGAATTCTTAAACTCCTCCACCACTTCTCTCATTGAATCTTCTGCAAACCTATAGAACTCCTGAGATTCTGAATCAGACAAACCAGATAAATCTAGTTTAGATATATCACTACTAATATTCTCAGCAGTTTGTAAAAGTTTAGAGATTATATCTTTAATAGCTTTATTCACTGCATTCTCAAGAATTGTTTTCTTATCTTCATCAATGCCTTTAGACGAAATTCCTTCTATAGCAGTTAATAAATCAACAACTTGATTACTTACAACACTAGATAGAGACTCAGGGAACTCTTTTTCAAACTTTGTAAGTAAGTCTTTATATGAAGATTCCTCGTTAGGTTTAATAAAATCAAGTATTTTACTTAACAGTTCGTCCGCATTTTTTCTAACTTGATCTTCAACAGCCTTGTTTATCTTAGACATCTCAGACAGAGCCATAACGTATGAACTAAACAAGTCGTTGTTAGACTGCATCAGAGATGCTTCTATCTCAACAACCGATTCAACTACCTTATCTAGAAGTTTCTTGGATAACCCGTCCGTCCATACCTTTAAAACCTCAGATATTAAAGTAGTATCTAGCTTAGACACGTCAGTTCCGAAAAGCTCAACCATACCGTCCACAGCTATTTTCTCCATTTGCTTGCTTACACCTTCAACCATAGCGGCTACTTTAGTTTGGATCCCCTTCTTTGAATCTGTACCCAAACCAATACCTTTAAACATCCCATCTCTTAAAATCTCTAGCTGTTTAAGTAAAATACCCTCCATTTTTTCTGTAACTTCACCTAATACCCTCTTGTGTTTAGTAAAATCAATAGTACCTAAAGGAACAGACATTAAAGTATCACTAGCCTCTTTCACAAAACTAGATACCTTCTTCTTTACAGCTATTTGGAGATTTTGTATGTTTTTATACAGTTCCATGACGTCTTCTTTTGGTGTACCTACAGAAATAGCCTCTATAGAAGAAGTTAGTGCTATAACCTCTTTAACAAAACCCCTAATATCATCCCTAAAATTTCTAATGGCTGCGTCTATATCTGGGAGCTTCTCTAATTGCTCAGGATCAATGTTTAAATGTTTATCGATAGATACTATAGAATTCTTTATCTTCTCAGTTACTTCAAGTAACGCTTTGGAATCTACCTTTATAGGTTTAAGCCCCTCCAAAGATATAGCATCTGGTTGAGACAAGTAATGGTTAAACTTATTCTGTATTGTATTTAAAATGTTATCAACAACAGCAGCGTCTATAGTAAATTGCATACCCTTCTTAGGGTCCAGTCCCGAAAACTTTATGACTTTCTCATTACTCATTGATTTTTCTATAGCTTCAGAAAAACGTTTTCTAATTTGTTTTTGATGTTCTTTAGTAAGACTGACAGGAACTGATTCAAAATCATCAACACTAAACTTTGACACAAAACTCTTAGTTATTTTATTATTTAACTGCTCAATTTGTTTAGTTGATAATTGAAAATTGTACTTTAACTTATTACCATCACTATCAACTAAATCAATCTCTTTACCTACTATAGCTTTAGCTATAGCAGATTCTATCTTCTGCTTGAGCTTCTCTGATATATTTATATTTGTTTTAGAGTTTAAATCACTTAACTCATCTAGCTGTTTCTGAACTAGAGTAGCAACATCCAGCTTCAAATCCTTTACAGTGCCTGACATGACTCTAAAATTATTAGCTAAATCATCTACCTTTTTACTAAAAGATTTAACATCTTGCTCTGCTTGCCCAAAATCTATACCTATGGAAGTTTTTAAAACCTCATTATTATTATTTTCAGACATATTTATCCCTCCAAAAGAAAACTCTCTATCTTAGATTAGACAGAGAGTACCTTTAACCACCGCCCAAAGCTTGCGCTAGTAGTTGTAAATCATCTTCAGTAATTTCTTTAAACTCGTCATCACTCGAAGAGTTAGAATTTGAACTATCTGACTGAGTATTTGAAGAACCTCCACCAAATAACATGAAAGGATTTACTCTAGTAGATACCTCAAACTCGATATATTTACTTGCTTGTCTTAGAAGCTCTATAACTTGAGGTAAAGTATATTCCCAAATCTTCCACTTATCTAAGTTACAATGCTTATGCAAAATAAAAAATAATTCGCCCCAGTTAAGTACAGAACCAGTGGTGGTGTCTACTATCTGCTCTGTTGGTTCTTCGCCTACTGGGGCTTCTATTTTTTTATCCCATTTAAACCTATCAATATATTAAAAATCTTCTTTGCGGTAATAAGGTCAACATATTCTTCTAAATACTCTATAGTTACTTCCGGATAATTTACAAAACCCATCATAAGGATTTCATAAAGGTCCTTCTCTCTTTGCTTGTCCTCTTTAGTATTACCTGTAGGAATAAAATTCATTATTACTACATCTACATTAATAGATTTCAAAAGGTGCATTAGTCGCTTGGCTTTCTTTAAAGAACACGGAGGTATCTTATACACCTTTCCATCTCTCAAGGTTATCTCTTCATCATACTCAAAAAATATAGCCTCTAACCTATCGGCTTCTTCTTGAGTTATTTCATACTCTCTCTTTATGCGCTCCACCTTCTCAGCATTCATTTTAGCTGAATGTTCTTTCTCTAATCTACCCTTACACTCAGGGCATATGTCCCCCTGATATTTTACATTACATACATTACATGTTTTCAATAAAAACACCCCTTTCTATGTAAAGTGGCAAAGCCAAGGGCTGAGAAGGGGGTGACTCAGCCAACGTCACTGACCCTGCCACATAAAACATTATACTTTAGTATTAGTGTTAAACCTCTTTATTGTTCCAAGCTTACCATCAGCGCGCTCTGGGTCAATCATCTTAAGGCTAACTGCTGAAGATGAAGCAGTTGCTCTAGCAGCATCTATAGAGAAACTACCTTGAGCACGGCAAGCATAAAGCTCCGTCTCGATACCTGCATAAGTTCCATCTTTCTGTAAGAAAGAACCGTGATGGATAACATGAACAGGGAAAGGAATTTCATCAGCAAGTAAGTCAACCATATCGACTTTCTCTGCTCTCTTGTAGTTGATGATAAAATCCTCACCTTTACAAGCAGGGTTAAGGATTATTACCCCATTGTCTGCGTCAAACATAAACTCTCCCTCTGCTGGAACTTCTCCCTCTTCAAAATCAACCTCAGTTAGTAGGGAATTCTTATCCTTGATTCTAATAGATACTCCGGGGTCTTCATCATATATAGTTTCTTTAAACGCAAGGTTTACAGTAGCAACTACAACGTCTTCAGTGGTTGTTCCACCAGCCCCATCTGATACTGCAGTTATACCGTTTATACCTGCCTTAGCTTCCTGCCGCTCATTGAGAACCCAAACATAACTGTCAACATCATCTTTTACAGTAGAACCATACATAAGTTCAACTGTAGCTAAGTCAAACTTAGCATCAGTAGCTGTAACTTCTATACCTTTAGAAGTAGTTATCGTGTCAATAGCAAACAAACCATCCCCGCCAAAAATATCTTCTATTTCTGTATTAAGAGTAATTCTAAGGTCTTGTAAGCTACCAAGAACCACTACTTCACGACCTTTACCGTCAGCAGCTACTTTCTTAGCCATAAAGGTACCGACACCTTTTATAATCATCTTTTTAGCCATATTTTAACATCTCCTTCATAATAATCGTTTAGACATTCCAATATTAGAATAGCCCCTAATTTATCAAGTCTAACATGTCCAAGAGAACTTAAACACAGTAGTAAAGCAATACGTATTAGGTAGATCCGTATCACTCTCAAAAGAATCTTGCCAGTATGTCGAAAAAGTACCAATACCACTAAACTCAGGTATCTCTTCGTCAAATAATTCAACTATCCTAGTTGCTATTAGATGAGCCTTCTCTACGTCATCATTAGTATAAATATCAAAAACAAATACGCTATTATGAACAAGAGAATTTTTAGGCTCTTTTTGCCCACCTAGACTAAAGAAACAAATTAAAGGAATATTATCTGTTGGATTTTGAGGTTTCTGTCTCTTTTGTATCTTTAAAGCCTTAGATAATGCTAAATCTAACGAATTCAGGTCTATATTGAGTAACTCTAAAATCTTAGAATCATTTGCAAGGGTTTTATATATTCCATTGTATAAACTAACTACCAAAATTTAATCCCTCCCCAGTATGAACTCAGATTTCAAAATCAAATACTTATTTAGTGGGACATTTTTTACAGCTTCTCGTATCATCTGCATATACTTATCTCTTCTCTTACTAAAAGCATTACTAAACCAATGATATGCTTTTATATCATCTCCTATATACTTAATAAACTTATCGTTCCTAATCCCCGCCTCACCCGAAGCAGTTACACGAATATTACCACCTAAATCAACCCATCTTCCTCTACCTATACCAGCGTAATTTATGAACCGTGATCTTGAAACAACGCTTTTAGATGTTCTATACTTATTAGGGGATGGGTTAGTAGAAACAGGAGTCATTGTACCATCCCACTCTGTACCTGTACCATGCTCATAATATAAACCTATATGTGAATCCTCAAAATCCTTTTCAAGAGCTGTAACTACAACCTCTAATACATCCTTTTCAATAAATGACATGTGACCTTCTATAGAATTTACTACTGCATTCTGTCTTTCTAAGTCACTAGTTAAGTAACCTCCCATAATGGAACCGTCAGGACCTATTGTTCCACCTATTCTTACCGGATTATCTTTAAAAGGAAGTGATAATACAGTAGATCTTAAATTTGAAACTAAGTCATCTTTAATATCTCTCATTGCGCTCTTTAAGTTTTTCCGTAAAGCTTTTAGATAAGCTTCAACATCAAGATATATTAAACTATCCTTATACCCATGAGATCGCTTAATCACAAAATCACTTCCTTGTTTCTGTTTTAGCTTCTATAACAACTATTCCGGGATAGTTTACCGTATAACTAGCTACTACTTTTAACCTATAATTATCAAATGAACTAGTTAATACAAGCTGATCTAAAGTATTAATCTTGAAATATGGAGCATATATAATAAACTCTGTTTCTTCATGTAGTCCGGGAGCATACTGCTTAAGTGTTTGATCTACAACCTGAGAATATACTTTACAATCATCTAAAATAACCTCTGGGTTTTTAGTTATATTACCATTTTCATCAGCAGTCTGTCTTAGAGAATAAACAGTCAAAAAAGAATTACATATAAACATAGAAGTAACAGTAGATAGGACCATATCTCTAAACGTTTCGCTATTAGTTGCTACTACTAAATAAGACTCATTAGAAACATTGTTTGTTACAATGCACCCTCCCGTAATATTATCAACATACAAGAAGTCCCCTTTACGCTGCGATTCTATTGCGATCATGTTGGTAAATTGGCTTGTGGCTTTTCTAACAAAAAATTTAGACTGCTTCTCTGCACCATCTGGATATAATATAGTGCATATAGTTCCCATTTTCTTAATTATACGCTCTTTCTCATTTACCATTACCAATCACCGCCTATTGGTCTTCTAGGATTACGTATAACACCAACAATCCCAGAACCCACACCAGTTAAAACGTCTACAGTTTCTATACTAAGAAGATTGGCTTCTACCTCTTCTATGAACTGCTGTCTGCGTAAATCCCAATCCACTCTCTCTTTCTCTATCTTTACGTCAGATATACCTATCTTCAAATTAAGTCTCTTAGACATTGACGGGCAGAGTATAGCACAAACCATAGATATAACAGCATTTTGCAAATAAAGAAGGTCTATTGGATCTGTTATACTTGAATAATTAGGTACCCTTTTTATAATCTTAGCCTCAGCCAACTCAGCAACTAAAGGCTGATATATCTCCTCATTAGGTAGGTCATCTTCATCAATACCAAATCTTGACCTAACAACATTCTCAAAACCTTCTTGTAAAATAACCATAAAAACCACCCGCCATAAATTTATTTAAACACCTTAACAGTGATAGTTGGTCTGCAACCGGACACTACACGTAAACTCCTCACTTCAGTAAAATCAATAGACTCTCCCATGGTTAATAGTGTGTTCTTTCCTATACAAACATCTCCAACACCTTTATTCTCTATAACTACCCTTTTAGTGTCATCATCAAAATTTAATGTTATAGGTTTAGATATATTTAACTTAATGTTAGTTTCATTAGTTAGTACCGGTTTCTTAGGAATCTCACAAACAGGTTCTGTATTCTGTTCAACTTCATTACTTGGGATAACTGCATCCGGTATAATAGTCTTCTCCGTAAGCTCTTTAGGTTTTCTATTTACTACTTTAGTCTTATTAGTTTTTGAACCTCTATTTGTTGACTTAGATGTTGCCAACAAAGACACCTCCTTTATAAAATCGAACCCCCACCTGATAGTCTAACTTCTGGTGGGGGTTCTTGTTTAAATTACGCCCCTAATGGAGTAACTGCGTCCGCAAACAGGAAGCCAGCAATATTAGAAACAATCTTATGATCATAATAACGTCTGACTTCGATAATGGTCGCACCCTTACCTCTCTCATACCACTTATGAGTCTGAATAGAACCATTACCGTAAGCATCCCACATAAAGGTATAACCTAAAGCTTTAACTCTCTTTCCGGGCTTCGGAGGTATATAGCAGAGAATGGCGCTATTACCCCAGATATAATCAAGATCTCCTACTGGGTTGAAATCTTCTGCTTCGGTCTTAAGAGCTCTACCAACGATAACCTTATCAACACCAAGAGCCATTTTTACCTGATCTTCAGTAGCAATACTTACAGCAGCAATACCAGCAAATAATTTAAGGATTCTTGGGTGTGTTCTGAGTACATTCATAACTCCTTCAGAGAGTATTAAAGTATTAGGTCTAATACCTCCCTTTTTGTGCATCCTTTCTTTAGCCTTCTGAATATCTAGCACAGGGTCAGAAGTATAACTATCAGGATCAGTCAAGTAATCTGACCACTTAGGTGGGTTGTCTGTTGAACCCATACTAAAACTTAAGTCACTTGCATAATTACTAGCATCTAAGAGTTTTGACGCTGCGTCATACTCTTTATTTAGAAGAATGTTGTTAGTAACATTCTCTGTTGCGTCTGATTCAATATCAAACACATCGTCTTCATTTGCAACCTCTTCATCTGTAACCAAAGCTCTTAAAGCATGTCCATCGCAGTAATAGGTATCTTTGCTGTAAGACCATGTGATCTCATTAGCTTCTGTACCCGGAGCTCTACGATCATCGAATCTACGGAACATTTCCTTACCGTATACAGGGTATATATCAGACTGTTTTTGAACAGGTACTGGTAAGAAAATCTTATCAGCAATATACTCCTCATTAGAATACCCTATAGAAATATTAGTTAATAGTTTGTCTATATGCAAACTCTGTGCATTTGGCATAATCTTCACTCCTTCTTATTTTAAAATTATTTCAGTAAAAATAGCAATTTTAACAGGGATGATTTCATCCTTAGAACCTGTCTTTTCAGCAAAGCCTATAACATAATAAGTTCCTGCTGTTGAACCTACCTTCATAGCTACACCGCCAGCACCAAGTATAAGCTTATCACCATAATCAACGTCCTCACCCAACTTTATAGCTCCATAACCACTAACCTGCACAGCTATGTTTCTACCTGTCTGATCTCCACCAGCACTCCAACCGTTAGAAACCCTTTCGTCATTAGTCACTATACCTACTGGAATAGTGTTGTCAGATGTTGGGATAATTACCTCCCCATCAATACTACCATAAGTAACACCTGTATACATAGGTATACCGTTAGAGTCACAAATGATATATGTTCTTTGTAAACCAGTATGTTTCCCAGCCATATTCTTTCATCCTCCATTCAAATTAATTTTCCTTAGAGTACTTTTCGTACATTAGTTTAGTTGCTTCAGAAATCGATACACTATTCTGCATTGCATACTCACGCGCCTTGTTTGCAACAAACTCTCTAAACTCATTTTCATTCTCTTTGTCAGGTACTACATCCTCAATCCTAGATCTCAAACTACGATCCTCCGAATTAGTAACCTTACAATTAGAAAACTTAGAGTTAACAGAGTTCTCAAATTCAGCTATAATATTTTTTATCTCCTCAAGACTTAGAGATGATAAAAACTTATTAAATAAATCCATCTGGAAGGTATTTCCCTGAGCCCGCACACCCAATGTCAAAGCTCTATCAATTAAATCCTTCCTGTAAGCTTCGGCAGCTTCTGAGTTCTTTTTAAGACCTTCATTCTCTGCTTTAAGCTGCGCTATAATAACATCCTTTTCAGTTAACTGTTTCTTAAGATCTTCAAGAGAATCAGTAGAAGGTATATTAGCTACATCAGCTATACGCCCTTCCACACCCGTACCATTGTCGAAATTTGTGGATTCTTCAACTAAAGAGCTTTTAATACCATCTACTTGGTTACTTATATTACTAGTAGAATCCTCAGTACTTTCTTCACTACCTGTATCCTCTTCAGCATCGGAATCATCTTCAGAGTCTTCCGTTGAGTTTTCTACTGTATCTCCTGTTGAATCCTCAACAACATCTACGGAATCCATAAAATCACCTTCTGAAGATATTTCAGTTAAGTCTCCAGAATCAACTACAGAATCTTCAATAGTAGAAATATCCTCTATTTCAGTGTTTGAATCTTCAACAGAATTTACTGAGTCTGAAACCAGATCTTTAATCTTACCCATCAGATCACCTTCCCCACTTTTGGAATCAATCAGCAGATTTCTAAGTTTATTTATTACATTCTCAGGTATTATTGAACCAATACCCTCAGAAGCAACAAACTTCTGTCTATCGTCGAACATAATCTCATCAACAAAACCATATTTTAATGCTTCTTGGGATGTCATATAAGTATCAGAATCCATAAGTTTTCTTAAATCTTTTTCGCACATCCCCGTCTTCAATACATAAGCACTAATTATGCTTTCATTAGTTTTCCTAAGAACCTCTGAAGCTTTATCCATAGCTCTGTAATCGCCAGAAGCTACTGTAGAAGCGTTGTGTATCATAATCTGTGCTGGTGGTGATATCTTAATAATGTCCCCAGCCATAGCTATAACACTTGCTATTGAAGCAGCCATGCCTACAATCTTTACAGTAACCTTACCTTGGTAATCTTTAAGAAGACTATAAATCTCAACACCTGCATCAACATAACCACCGCCACTATTTATAATAACTTCAACATCAGCCCCATCAGCTTCAATGAGAGCCCTTTCAACATCTTTAGGACAAACAGAATCCGACTCAAACAGATCATAAATCCACTTGTAATCATTATAAATAACAACACCTTTAATATTTATCTTCAACTTTCTCACTTCCTTTCTAACAAGTGCTTCCCGATATTAGATTAGACTCAAAACTAATTATTGTAACAACTAACTACTTGAGGACATATCTTCACTTCCTCCTGCAGAGTCATTTACATCAGTAGTACCTTTAGGAGTCTCCCCGTCTTTATTTTTAACTGGTTGTAAGTGTTCCCAATCAGGATCTCCTACAGGAGCATGTCCAACAGCATACCTAGCAGCCTCTTCTTGATCTATCCACCCCTGATCTCTAGCATATGCAACATTCAAGTACTTAATCTGTTTAAATTGTTCCTGTTCTAGTTCTGTTCTTACTTCAACTGGATTAAAGTAGAACTCTACATCTCCTTGAATACCTTGCATATTTAAAACCAATGTTAACGCTCTCTCTATTACTCCGGAAATAACTTCTTGTATAGCTTTTACACCTTGTATATATAATTTTATCTCAAGTTTAGCAAATGACTCGGTATTGCCTGTTGAACGCCTACCTAAAATAGTTGATAATGTCTTTAAACCACTCATTATTAGATTATCTATAACAGTCATAAGTTTTTGCGGGTCTATTAGAGCGCCTTTTCCAGAACTACCTCCGCCAACCATACCTATCTTTACAGAATCAAAATGAACATATGAAGCATCCGGCTCTAAATCACTATACATCGTTAGTATTTCACTTAATCTTTCCTGTAACCACAACTGCTTTTCTTCTTCATTGTTCCTGATATTTATGGGCATCCTTTGTATGAGAATCTCTTCTAAGATTTCTATATCCATTTTAGGGTACCCTTGACTGTGTACCACGGCTTTTACATCATTAAGCACCTGTAATTGAAACAATATTATGGCTATAGCACTTAATATCGGACTCCTTCCGTAAGGATCATCTATTCTCTCATCTAAACCCTCATAGAAAAATGTTGGTATATCTAAACATACTCTGCCATAGTCCTGATACGGAATAAGTCTACCGTCTTCAACCCTAAACTCTATTGTGGAAGGGTCAACAGGAGCAAAATAAGACACAGATTCACGATTCTCGTCAAGAACTACCTCCATAGCACAAGCTCCCCTAGTTATAACACTAAGCATAAGTTGGTTTATAACTTTATTAAGAGCTCTAGACTTTTCAAAGCGATCTAAGTTAGGAGATTTTAAACTACGTATAAATTTAGATATCTCCTTTTCGGCTCTATAATATCTTTCTTTAGAGTTCACCTTATAAACATTTATAGTATACCCGCAGTTACCTATTCTAAGAAAGTTCCAAATAGCGAAAGATACGTCCGGGTGTGAATCTGAAAGCGCATCTATTAAATCGTCTACAGACATATTACTAAGAATTCTATCATCAAGACTTAAATCTCTCCTAGCTTTTTTAGGTAGTGTGTTGTAAAACCCACCACTATAAGAATTAAAACTAGCAACTGAAGTCCTATACCCTCTAGATTTGTTTCTGGAACCAGAGGTACTTTCAAAGTTAGAGTTGCTTTTTGAACCTTCTTTTGATTCGTTTTTATATAAACCCCTAAAGGTACCGCTTATTAAATTTTTAGCTTTATTAATTAAACCCATCCGTCATCACTGAATCTAGCCACAGGAAGCCCACTGCTTTAGCTGTGGGAGGAATGTGGTGACTCAATTTCTCTCCTTTCTAGTATATATTTATATCCATCAGATTTTTGTACTATCTGATAGTATTTATGGTTAATTCCTTGCACTATTACCTTTTATAAAAAGCTTAGTCTGGTCATAATAGAGCTTTACAAGCCCACGCCTTTAGGCGTGTGGTTTATGACCCCTAAATAATAACTTTTATTTCTCGTGTCCTACCACTCAACCTAAAATACCCAGAAGCATTAGATTGCGGTTGAAAGGACTTAGCCTGACCATACGATTTAAACCAAGTTGTGAACGAAGCTGTAATTAAAATATAACAATCTTTCTGTGTAACTTTATTATTACGGGGATCTACTACTACTTTTGAAATAGGTCTTGCAAGAGGTTTATGAGTATGACTAAAAACGAAACAATCAACACCGTCTAAATTACCACAAAACCTTTCCACTGTGGGTAGAGAAGATGAAGTAACGTGACTAAGATAAATAACATAAGCTTGCTCTTTACCTTTCTCATTTTTACCGAATCTAACCTTTAAAAACGCCCCACTTGGTTTATATCTATCAGCAATATCTAAATAAGTGAATAGATACTTTACCACATCTATTCCAGTTTCTCTTTTAACTCTATTCTCGTGGTTTCCAGTAGTTGCTGCAAGAATTCTATCTCTAATCGGATAAAGTTCATTTCTTAAAAATTCTATTTGCGATTCTGGTGTCATTGTATCTGAATAAATATCCGACTTTGAATTCTTTAATGCTACATTGCATAGATCACCATTTAAAACTACATAACGATTAGGAGCATCTAAAATATGCTTCTTCCACTTCCTAAACAACTCCATATTACATGTTGGATCACCTATATGCAAATCAGCTAATGGATAAAGTTCAATAAAATCGAAATTACCTAAATCTTTAACTATAATAGTATCCAAAATAACCACCCTATCATAGATTAGCCCTTTAACGACGGCAACTAACGGTTTTAACTGTTTTATGCCTAATACAAGGTATTATACAATATACTAATAATATTTATCTTTTTACCCCGAGCTCTTAGTAAACAATGATAAGATTCCAGAAATTAGGTGGTGGCACTTCTTATATTATTTTTCTTATATTATTTTTCTTATATTATTTATTCTTCTGGTGGAAAATTTCCCATCACTGAGTGGAAAATTTCCCATCACTGAGTGGAAAATTTCCCATCACTGAGTGGAAAATTTCCCATCACTGAGTGGAAAATTTCCCATCGCTTTTATGATTGGAAAATTTCCAATCGCTAGTTTGATATGGTGCGGGGCTTGTTATTGATTTTTTTTAAGTTTATCCTTACTGACAAGAATACTCCCACCTCTTTAGGTGGGAGTATTCTCAGCAAGTGTTAAAAATATATAGAAAGTCAAGGAAAGTGAGGTGAAATACTTATAGGTAGGAAGTGTTAATAAATCCCCCACCAATAAAGGTAGGGGATAAATTATCTTCTGGTAGTAAACCCAACAATAACAGGCATGGCACTATGTTTAGTGTTCATAGGCTCGTCCATAGAACATAAATAAGCTCCGGCAGCTCTAGCATCGCTAAAGTCTTTTGTTTTATCTTTAGCGTGATCTATTTTAGTACCGTTTATTATCTGTATAGCTTTAAGCTCTTCATTAGGATTAACTATTTTCTCATATACACCCTCATAAGGTGATTGGTAATCTAGTAACTCTATTTGTCCTGAGTAGATTAGAGCTTTTAGATTACTATATAGTTGATACTGGAATGGGTTAGACCATGCTTTATCCTCAGCATCGACACCATACATCATAAGTCTTTGCACAACTTCAGCCGAGTTAAATTTATCGAATAGTGCTTTTTTAACAAATACTTGCCTACATATTATCTCTAATATTTCTGCAACATTTATTAAGTCAACAGGTAATCTATCTTTCTTAGATGGTCTCCATTCAAGTATTAAGTCCTCTACAGGCTTGTTAATCCACTTCTTAATTGGTTGTCCATTATCTACTGTTTCTATAAGAACAGGTTCAGCGTGGAATAGAGATATTGTATAGCTATCATTATCAACACCACAATCCCCGCCCAGATAGTATGTGTATGATGGGTCAAGTACAAGGTTATACACCTCCAAACCCATAAAGTGCCGTTGTTCTAGGTTGTGTAGTGTTCTCGTAGTAATTTTGTTGCTAACAATCAATCCAGTACATTGTGACTTCTTTCCTATACGTATACATGAATCAATTCTATCTGGAAACTTAAAGAATGCATCTGAGTATGCTGGCGGTATACATTCATATTTACACTTGCTTCCCTCTGGGTCCGTTTCATAATCTTTATCAAAATCGGAGCGGGACTTTTTCGTATTTACTTCCCAAGTTTTACCAATCATAGCAAATACTTCGGGATCATTCTTCTCGGTTGCTTCCTTATATTTCTTCATCATATAATCATTAGCTGCTCTAGGGAATGATATAAATATAAGTAACATTTTACTTCCGTACCTTGTGGCTGCGGAGGACCTAAGAGTTTTATAGCAGTTTTCGGCTCTCTCATATTCAAATCCACCTATTTCATCGAATATAACAACAAGTGGATTAAATCCCTCGTATGAGTCTGCCTCGGAGTGGGCAGAGTGACAGGTAATATTCTTATATAACCTAATCTGGTTTCTAGTAAATTGATACTCGTTATACGCACCGTTGTCTTCTGAAGGATTATAGTTTACCCTTTTAAACCATCCGCAGTTCTGGAATCTTGCTTTAAGTTTTTTAAAGAAAACTCCAGTTGCTTGGTTAGCATTAAGTGCTATATTGATAATATCTATAGGTTCATCTTTACCAAACCCAAAATATCCGTGCGGGTCGCTCATACAACAAAGTAAATAACAAATATAAGCAAGTACAAAAGACACAAGAAAGTCTTTTCCGGATCCTTTTCCAAATAATACCACCATTTCTGTAACTCTTCTAAGATCTTCCGGGCAAAGCTTCTCATCTCCAGAAAACTTATACCATAATATCTGATTTACTTTTTCAACGAATTCCTCCTGTTTTCCGGGGTAAACTTCCTCATTTAAAAAGTCAGTGCTTGTTATAAAAGTGTAAAAGTCTACAGGTTCTTCTCTCCAGAGGCTGTCTGTGTTCGTTTGGCTACTTGCTAAATTTATAAAATCATTTAGCAGGTTTTTAATATCACTCATCTCTATCACCCTTCATCATTTCTGCAAACCACTGCGTACCTTGAGTAATTTTAAGTTTTTCTGCAATAATAGGAATCTTCTCAGGAGCTTCTTCCTGTAGTACTGTGATAACAATTTCCATAAACTTACGGACGTTATTATAATCATTAATTTCTCTGTGTATTTCGGTCATGAATTTAAGAGTTTCGCGCATTTCCGAAGAAATTGCTTTGAATCTATAAGGATCTATTTTACCGCTTCCTTTTATAGCGTTTTCTTCGAGGTTGTCTAACATTTTCTTTGTCTTTGCAAAGAGTTCGTTAACCTCGTTATAAATATCAAAGTTTGTATTAACAACCTCTAGTAATCTCTTCTTTTCATTTTGCACTAATTCTTTAGTAACTTGTGGAACTTTCTCTAAAAATCGCGCGACAACATATTTATCTATTGGATCATCATCTGGAACCTTTCCGCTATTATTCAGTTCAGAAGCTATGTCCATGTAAGATAGACCCATCTTCCTTAAATTTATAACATCTTCCTCTAGTTTGTATTTTGTTATTTTTGATTGTTTAGTTGGACTCATAGCACCCATTAAAATCACCTCTATTACTAGATTAGGCTAAATTCGCAATAATACACAACGCCAGTAACCATATACTCAGTTTACAGGTGAATTATAGTGTGATTTTAGAAAAGCTACGTCCAAAACTAAGGCTTTGACCGTCTAAAATATGAAAGTAATGTAACAATTCATTTTAAAGAAATAATCGAAAATAGGTGTAATTTTGAGCCTTATACGGTGTATTGACTAAAATATGTAAAATGTTAGTATTATAAGGACACTTTCCCTTTCTTAGCAATAAAAAAAAAGAACCCCCACAATTTATGTGAGGGCAAGATTGGTATGTGTCCCAAATTTTATACATATACATTATAACATATTGGATAAATAAAAGCAAGCATTAAATAATATTATGGTAATATAATAAGTTCCCAATAATCTAACTTACACCGTGAACCTCCGTTTCTATAAACGGGGATAGTTGACTATAACATCCATTTAGCTCATCCTTATCGTAAATCCGCAAAAACTTTTGAAGCACTGGATCTAACATCTTCTTGTAGAACAACTATTCCAACTAAAGGATTTCCTTTAGTTTCATTTATTAAACGAATTAAACCATTATCGGATAAAAATTTATTCTCTGCTTGAGCATAATCTCCTGAGAAAACAATACATGAATTTTTCCCTGTACGGCTACCTATTAATTTTAATGTTTTAAGATCAAGGTCTTCCGCTTCATCAACTAATATAAAAGAATTTAAGTAAGTTAAACCTTTAGCAAAGAAAGGTATTTGTTTTTCAAGCTGCTTTCTTGTAATCATATCATCTGTAGTTTCGCGACCAAGGTTATTTATAATAGGTAGAAAGAAACTGTCTGTTTTTTCTTCGAAACTTCCCGGTAAGTGCCCAATCTCTTCTCCAGAACCTTTTGGGTTTCTAACAATAACCATTTTTTCGAATTCTCTTTCTTCTGCTACTCTATAATACCCTACCTCAGCAGCTAGCTTGGTTTTACCGGAGCCTGTTTCTCCTAAAATAATTTTAATAGGAGTATCGCTCATTAAAAGGTCTAAAGCACATCTCTGATAAGCATTTAGTCCTTTTATTACGTGTGAAGGTGGTAATATTATGTTTTGTAAGTTTCCATTTCTAAAAACCATTTCTGTTTCTTCGTTAGTGTCTGTGTTTCTAACAATTATATATTGGTTTTCTATTAATTCAAAGTCTAAAAATTTTCGATTTATATCTAAAGTACTCCCTTCTAAAACTACTACACCAGTATAATTTGTTTCATGATATTCTAAAGCAGGAATACCTATATCAAGACACTTAATCAGAACAGCCGTGTCATTAGTAATTAGACCAAGATTATTCTCTTTTGCGCACATTATGATTTTGTTATCATTTTTAGATGGGTCCCAACCGTCAGGCATTGAGAAGACTTCTTTAGAGATAAACTCAACTTTAGAATTAGAAATGGCCCTCAGAGCTCTTCTTGCTCTGAAATCTTTAGACTTTCTGCTGTCCAGTTCTTCGATTACGGTGATTGGAAGAACTGCTTCGTATTTCTTGAGAACCGATGGATAATCAAGAAGTACATTAGTATCAATTAACATTTTCATAAAATCACCCTTTCAGTATTAGATTAGGCAGATATCGCAACAACCCCTTGAAAATTTTCCCGCCCAAAATTTTTAGTTTGTAAATTTTAAATTAAAAAATCGGCAAAACGAATTACGTTTAGATAATGCCTATTTAACTTTCTTGCTGAGAATTCTCCCACCTCTTTAGGTGGTAGATGAATCAGCTATTGACATAATAGTATTATTTGTGTTATACTATAATCAGTGGTAAATTATCAAAGTAGGTGGTATTAATGGATTTAGATTCAAACAATCATTCAGTGTTCTTATTACACTATCACATGGTTCTAGTAGTAAAGTGCAGACGAAAAGTAATAGATAATATTATCAGTAACAGGCTAAAAGAAATATTTGAGTATATCCAACCTAACTATAACATTACATTACAGGAATGGAACCATGATAAAGATCATGTTCATGTGCTTTTCAAAGCACATCCCAACACAGAGATAAGTAAATTTATAAACAGTTATAAGAGTGCTTCTTCAAGACTAATTAAAAAAGAATTTCCTCAGATAAGAAAGTATTTATGGAAAGAATATTTTTGGTCAAGAAGTTATTGTTTATTAACTACAGGTGGAGCACCTACTGAAATTATTAAAAAATACATTGAAAATCAAGGAAAGTAATCTAGAGTTTTCAATACTTTTTGACGTATATGTTAATGTACATAATAAAATGAAAAGAGGAGGTGAAATTAGATGTTAAAAGCTTTCAAATATCGTATTTATCCAAACAATGAGCAAATAGAGTTTATCTCAAAGAACTTCGGTTGTTCTAGATTCATTTACAATAAAATGTTAAATGATAAAATTGAGCACTATAAAGAAACAGGTAAAATGTTAAAAAATACACCTGCACAATATAAAGACAAATTTGAGTTTCTTAAAGAAGTAGACAGTCTAGCGTTAGCTAATGCTCAATTAAATCTAGAAACAGCATATAAGAATTTCTTTAGAGATAAATCCGTTGGTTTTCCTAAGTTCAAATCAAAGAGAAATAATCAGAGCTATAAAACAAATAATCAAAATGGTTCTGTTGACATTATTGATGGAAAACTTAAAGTCCCTAAATTAAAGTCATTAATTAAAATCAAACAGCATAGAAAATTTACAGGATTAATTAAATCGGTTACAATTTCTAAAACTAGAACAAATAAGTATTTTGTATCTATTTTAGTAGAAGTAGAAAACATTAAACCTCCAAAGCTAGAAGCTAAAATAGGAGTAGACTTAGGACTTAAAGAATTTGCTATTACCTCCGAAGGAGATAAATATGAAAATCCTAAGTTCCTTAGAAAATCAGAAAAGAGACTTAAATTTCTACAACGTAGCCTTTCAAGAAAAGTTAAAGGCTCAAACAATAGAAACAAAGCAAGATTAGCGTTAGCTAAACAGCATGAGAAAATAGCTAATCAAAGAAAAGATTTCTTACACAAGTTATCTTCTAAACTAATAAACGAAAACCAAGTTATAGTTATAGAGGATCTTAAAGTTAAGAACATGCAGAAGAATCATAATCTGGCGAAAGCCATCTCAGAGGTTTCTTGGGCTGAATTCAGAACAATGTTAGAGTATAAAGCTGAATGGAATGGAAGAGAAATAATTGTCGCAGACAAGTGTTTTCCTTCATCTCAATTATGTTCTGAATGTGGATATAGAAACAAAGAGGTTAAGAATCTAGGTCTGAGAGAATGGATTTGTCCATCGTGCGGAGCACATCACGACAGAGACATAAATGCAAGTAAAAATCTACTAAAGCTGGCTATATAGCTGGTAATTATTTGAGGATGGAATAGCCTTTTGAGCTTGGGGTATCTGGCAACGGTAGTTGCTTTGACCAAGAAGCCATCCGCTTCTATAAGCGGTGGTAGTTCACACATGGTACATTTAGAAGACGCGCACAAGCACATTTTAAAACAGGCATTTTAAAAGGAACACTTTAAATAGCACATTTTAAATGTTTATTTTGTATTGGTAATTGTTGGAATGACTTTTGTGAAATTTGCCCCGTAGGATTCACGAGGGCACCCCAAGAGCCACTCCCGGGCTTTGTTTGACAAGGCACTGGGGGGGTAAAAATCACGAAATGTCAAAAAGATGCTAAAATCCTGTTGACGCTGGGCTCGTTTTGTCGTAAAGTGGAATCAGACAACGGGGAAAGACACAAACACAATCTGATTTTTCTTTTCTCTCTTTGCTCTATGAATGAGTACACTTCTAAGAATTGAATATAGTTTTGCGCATCCTCTTCTTTGTGCGCACGCCCCGTTCACGTTACGAACGCACACGATTCTTATATAACACGCAAGCAAGCGCGTATATATGAGAGTCGAAAAAACCCGCTCAAAGTGAATGGCGTGTGCACATAGTAGAAGATACAGCAACTATATACAGCATAGCACGCTAGAAGGTATTCGCGAACCTGTCGGAGAGTAGGACAGGAATTTATTTTTTGGAGGTTTAATAATATGAGACAAAAAGAAAATAAAGGAAACATCAAGTTTGAACAAGTTGCTAAAACTAGCAGAGAAGTAGCAGGAATAATAACTATCCAACTACCGGAAAAATTTACGGACTTTGAAGTTGAGTATTCAGCTAACAAAAAGTTACTGCCTTCGTATGAGGCTGTCGTAACGTTTGAAGTTACGCTAGAAGATGGTACAATAACAACATTATCTGGTACTCTTCCTCTTTGGCTAGACAAAGGGCATGCTAGAGAAGTTATAAAGATTAGAGAAAAAACCGCAAGAGAAGAAGAAGAAAGGCAGAAAAAGGAGGCGATTCTATCCGCCTTCACTGAAGACCAGATAGAATTACTCTCGAAGCTAGGCGTATTTAAATAGCTGCTAGCGTCCGCTTATAATATTAGTTATAAGCGGACGTTTTATCTCAAATATTTTTGGAGGTCGATAACATGAATGAGAATCGTGTTTTTCTAGTTTGGAAGGATGGCACATCTGAGATGTGCACATCCGAAAGACTCAAATGGCTACTAGCTACATCTAGGGATGATATATTTGACTTTATATACATAAGATAAGTCCCTTTATGGGGCTTTTTTTTTGTTCTTTTTTTTTTTATTTTTTTTTATTTTTTTTATTTTTTTTTATTTTAGATGTCTCCTTATCGCGATTTTATTGTTTTTCTTGTTCTTATTGCGAAAATATCGCGGGTTTGAAACTCGTTTATTACATTAACAACATACTTATGATATGTTGTTAATGTAATAAATGAGTTTATTTTTTTCCCACCGCTATCTTATTGGCTATAAGCGGTGTAATATAAATCTGGTAGCCGTAATATTCATAGGTCTATAGTAGCTTTGGAATATACTCCACTACTATAGGCCTAATTAACGATTTAAAAATTATGGTTGGCGGTGAGCCAGTAAAACCGCCATAAAGAGGATATTATGAAATTTTCAAACGAAGCTTTTGCTGATGAAATGCCAATATTTATTTTGGCAGAAGTTAAAAAAGCAGGATATGAAATTTTCCCAACACCACTTATAAGAACAATCTTTAACCCAACAAGAAATCATCAAGTATGTTATGCCGAAAAAGGCGAAGGTGACAATATAGAAGGAGGTTACTTCCTTTCTTCCATCAACGAACTTGATACTGATAAAGAAACAGACAATACAGTAGACCTTTGTCCTGACTGTAAGGTCTACTGCCAAAAAAGGTTCATAGACGGGAGGTGCGAATGATGATGGTAAAGTATTTTAGAGTTGTCAATCTTACACCGCACACAATTAATTTTATAAGACCATATAGCTTAGAAATAGGACGAGATGAATTCGGAACACCATTATATATTACAGAAGAGAGAACTTACTCTCTGCCTCCATCTGGCACAGTAGCCAGATGTAAGACAGACAGACAACAAGTTGATAGTTTTATATTAGAAGACGTCGACGGTTGGGACATTACAGTCCCGATCACGTCGACAAAATTTGGAGAGGTTGAAGGACTTCCAGAGCCGCAGGAAGACACTATCTATATAGTGTCAAACTTGGTTGCTCAAGCGGCATCTGACAGGGAAGATGTTTTCTTCCCTGATGATGTTGTTAGAGACGAAGAAGGGAAAATAATAGGTTGCCGCGCGCTGGGGAAGATATAGATGGTAATCATAACCACCCGTCAAACGGGTGGTTTGCTCTTGCCCTATAAGGGAAGGAAAGATATATTGACCTATTATGGGGCTTTTTTATTTTTTTTATTTTTTTTATTTTAGACGCTTCCTTATCGCGATTTTATTGTGCTTCTGGTTCTTATTGCGGAAATATCGCGAATTTTGAATCTCATTAAAGCTTAACACAAACACAAAGTATAATATATGGTTTGAAAATAATAATTTTAGGTTTATTCCCCAAAACCATATAAAATAGTCTTTTTATCGAAATAACAAGGAGGTAAAACATTATGACGTGGAAGATAATAGAAGCGGAACAGCTAACAGTAAAGGAAGTTGCAAGACAATTAATTGATGGTTTAGATATGGACTTAGATGATATTGCTAGACGTTTAGAAAACTACTTAAAAGACAATCCTATGACATTAGAAGAATTAAACAATAAATGTTGGGAAGATTCAACAGGAATATTCAATATAATAATGTGAGTTTCAATCCTTGTTTTACTGGAAGTCCTACTTCAACTTTGATTTGAATAGTAATAATATTGCAAATTGCAAAGTTTCAATCCTTGTTTTACTGGAAGTCCTACTTCAACTCTGCACGATTCAGAAGCGCATTTCAACCACATTACAGTTTCAATCCTTGTTTTACTGGAAGTCCTACTTCAACGGTTGTCATGATAATAGGATAATACAAGAATACTCATAGTTTCAATCCTTGTTTTACTGGAAGTCCTACTTCAACAAGGGGAGTGGGTAGGTCTTGACGGTATGTATAAGTATAAAGGAGAATTAGAAAAATGAAAATTGAAAAAATTTATGCTATTGATACAACAGGAAATTTTCCGATTGCATTAGTAAGATATGAAGGCTGTAGCCCATCGTGGAGGCAATACCAGAACAACAAGGATATACAAGATTATCTCAAAAATAACAATGATTATGAAGTTAACACCAATAAAAAAGCAACAGAATATTATTAAAGAGGGATAACAAAATCCCTCTTAAAATCAAAATATAAAAAGGAGGGTGTAAAAATGAAAGAAAGAATAATATACTCAATTAAACCAAACGAAATAAACAGCATTTTATATAAACTGGATGATGTAAAGTTTAAAAGCATTACTCTTGATTTTGATTTTGAGAATTCAACTTTAATTATCAATGAAAAGAAAAAATTTAAAGTTGAAAGAGATCACGAATTTACCTATAAGTTTTTAAAAACAAAGATAAAAGCTATTGACGGAATAAACGGACTTTATAAGCACATAAAAGAAGCATCAGAGCCAGACTCATTTTGGAATAACAGAATGTATTGTATACTCAATAAAGTATTAACACAATAAAAAGTAAATTTTATCGGGCGGAAGGAGTAAAAACAATGGTTTTTAAAGTTGAATTTGACAAATATCCACTAATGACAAGATATTATGAAAAAGAATGCGGATACACTTTGGAGGAAGTTGAAACATTATCATTAAAAAGAATGATAACAGGAATGACAGCTAAAATATATTTAGCTAATGAATTTATAAAAGAAATAACAAAATAAAAGAAAGGAGCAAAATCAAAATATAAAAAGGAGGGTGTAAAAATGTTATCAGTAATTTATGAGTTAGATGAAAACGGAAAACTTGAAAAGAAAGCAGAATATGCTTGCAGTACAAAACAGGCATTAATTAATTATATAATGCAGTTTAAGAAGAAAAACTTTAATACATGGACATATCCTAAAGAATTAAAGGGTATGAGAGAAAGTCCGACAGCTAAAAATCATTATTATTATGACTATGATAATTTAGTTATTGCTAGTTATCCATCATGACACAAACATATAATATAATTATTTTGATTTTTAAATTTCCAACTCAAATTCCCAGTAAATAAAAGGAAATAAAACGGTGCTATGCGGGTTTGAAGGGTATTCAACCTATATAACACCTATATACAAATATAAACAAATGTTTATTTACTGTGGTAATATGAATTGGAAATTTTATTATTCGAAAAAACTAAAACATTATAAACGCATGAAAGGAGACGTAATTGATGCCTAGTGAAAGTGAAAAATACTAGGAGAAGAAGTGAAAAACATTAGGAGATGTGTCTAGTGAAAATGAAAAATACTAGGAGATTAAGTGAAAAATACTAGGATATGTGTCTAGTGAAAATGAAAAATACTAGGAGAGGTGTCTATATGTTAAAAACTCTATATGCTAATACATACATTATTATTTATATTATTATTGATACCTTAATAGAACATCTGCCCTCCCCCACCAACATTGATAGTACATAGTTACTTTTATTTATACGTTTATTGTTTATTTGCCTAATCATCAAATTACTGATTGAATTTTAAGGAGGTTCTATTATGTATAATGATTACTCATTCATATCTCTATATGATGTTATATCAGGTTATCATTCTTTTTGTGGTAGATACCTTACATATCTAGAGAGGGTTTCCGCCCTCGAAGATATTAAGGAGTACCTTACTTCCGCCCTCCGTAACGATGACATCGATGTTGATATTGACAGCTTAAATATCAACAGCTTACCGGACAACCACCCAATGTTCAAAAGGCTTTATGCTAATGGTTATATAACAAAGAAAAACCTTGAGAGAGAACTTTCTCTCATTAAGCTATATATAGTTGGTAATTCAAAATACCATAAATCTATCTCCTCCCACTTCCTTAGTGTTGTAGGGGTTTGAAAGGATGAATTTTATGCTCTATATTTTGTTTTTTGCTGCTGCTTTTATATTTATTGTAGATTATTGTATAGCCTTAAAGTATTACAGTATTGCCTCTACTGTTATATCAGTGGGGGTTGTTGCTTTGATACGGTTTTTAGCTAATACAGATTATGTTTGGATTCTTGTGCCAATCATATTTGTAGTTGTTTATTTAAGTCTTTTAGAAATTTCCCTCCACCGAGGGAAATAAATAGGGAGGTGTTACTGTGCTTTACGTTTGCCTTATATTCTCTACAATTGCTGCCTGCCTATCCTTCAACCTCATGTTCGAAGAATCGAAGCATGTTAGAAGGTTAGGGACTGTAACAGCTATTATTGGACTCGTAATTTTTATAATTACATCCAAGCTGTTACTAATACCTTAACTTACCTGTATATTTTGATGGGTTAGGATGTTATAATCATCTTAACCCGCCCACTTAAGGGTAGAAAGTTAGCACTTTGTTGTGCTTTAGGTACCGCCCTCCAAAACCTAGTAATTTCAAGGGTTTGCGGAGGTTAAATTTTTTGGGTTTGTGTAATTGTAATATACACAAATTCAGTAAGGGGGTTATTAAATGTTAAAAGTTGAATCTTTAATAAAAACGCTAAAATCAGGTGAAATCAAGTCACTTCCAAGCTTTACTTCTATTGGGGGATACCCTGTATATTATATAACGTCATATAGTAGGATTTTATGTGCTGATTGCGCACAAAAACTTATTAATGACATCTATGAAGACATCGTGCACTACGATATCAACTATGAAAATGAGATTATTTGTGATGAGTGCTCCAGTTTTATAGACTCAGCATATTGAAATACTTCCTTATTTGATTTGGGAGCATATACACGGTGGAAAGATAGAAATATCCACCTAATCACATTACTAGTGGTGGGTTTAACCTCCGCCCACCACTCTTTAAAATTTTTACAGAGGTGGTTTTATGAAAAATATAATTATAATCAATGTACATGGCGATTACGCAATCGTTATGGATATTACTACACAAAAGACTTCATGGGTTAGGTTAGATAGCTTAACTATTGAGTCTTTAGGAGAACAAAAATAACATAGCACATATAAGGTGTAGAATTAGAGGAGGCGGGTTTGAAATTATAAAAAATCATTTTCTATAATCTGCGTGATTCAGAAATGTATTACAACCACAAAATAAAAATGGAGGGAATGCTATGAAATGCTCTATTTGCGGAGATAAGATTGACTATTTCGAAGGAACTACTTTAGACGGGAAAACATATTGCTTAGTTTGCTATGACAGTGTTGAAGTTGAATGTTCAAATTGCGGTTGTGTAATCAGCTTCAGTGACTCAATTAATATGGATGGCAATCTTTACTGTGAAGATTGTGTAATTTTATGCGATTACTGTGATTGTCTCTCTCTAGCAGAATTTTCACACGAAGTTGGTGTATGTACTTACTGTCATAGCTGTTTTACCCATCATATGGCAGAATGCGTCGGGTGTCACGAAACGTTTCCGGATGAGCACCTTAGCGATGACGGCTACTGCACTAATTGTCGTGATAATAGGATAATACAAGAATACTCATATAAACCTGACCCCAAATTCTTCGGAGAAGGCCCACTCTTCCTTGGTGTAGAGCTTGAAATTGATCAAGGGGACTACCCAGAAAAAACAGCACAGGCTATGGAGGACACTGCTTCCGGACTTCTTTATTTTAAGGAAGATGGTTCCTTAGACAGTGGGTTTGAAATAGTAAGCCACCCAATGTCTTTAGAATACCATATCAAAGAGGCGCCTTGGGACAAAGTACTTGAAATAGCTAAGAGTTCCGATTACACATCCCATAATGCTGGTACATGTGGGCTGCATGTACACGTTAGTAGGGAAGCTTTTAGTGATTTAGACATAATGAACCTACTAATGTTTACTGAGCTCCAGTGGGAGTTTTTAAAAATATTTTCTAGACGAGATGACTCCAGATTATCGAGGTGGGCTGATAGGTACGGACTACTTGGGGTTGAGACTGGGGAAGAATTATTAACTAAAGCTAAAAACTCAGGAAGGTATCACGCTATAAACTTATCTAACTTTTACACTATAGAGTTCCGAATGTTTAGGGGAACTCTAAACCCAGTAACATTCAAAGCAACACTTCAACTTGTACATGAGATGTGCAAGTTTGTTATTGGTAAATCGCTAGAAGATGTAAGAAATACTAGCTGGAATGATTTCGTAGCAAGTATTAAAAGATATCCGGAACTAGATGAGTACTTAAAAATCAGAAAGTTGGATCATATAGATGAAGATATATTGAAGTGCCAACTTTCGGATACTCTATTTGTAGAAGTTGAAGTTTGTGAATTTATATAGGAGGTAATTACTATGTGTGGTTTATTCGGGTATATTAACACTAATAATTCTAAAGTAGGAGATTTAGCAGATGATCTTGCTGTTGTATCTGCTGTTAGAGGTGAGGATGCTACTGGTGTAGCGTTCTTACAAGGAAAAGAACTAAAGGTTCAAAAAGCAGCCTTAGCTGCGTATGAATTCATAATGCCAAAGTATAAAGGTATGAAGGTGCTTATGGGACATACAAGAATGACTACATCAGGTGCAGCAAAATACAATAAAAATAACCACCCATTTATGGGTAAATGTAAAAACGGCAAGAGGTTTGCACTTGCCCATAATGGCTACCTTTGGGGAGTAGAAAATACAAGAATTAGGCTTGGACTTCCGGATACTGTGATAGAAACAGACTCGTATTTAGCAGTCCAATTACTTGAAACTCAAGATGAAATTAGTTTCAAGTCTCTAAAATACATGGCTGAAAATATTTATGGAGTATTTACCATTACAGTATTAGACCACAAAAATAACCTATGGGTTGTTAGGCAGGACAATCCGTTCTCTATAATGGAGTTGGACGGAGTATTAATATACGCGTCCACTGATGAGATACTGCTAAAGGCTTTACTAGATTCAGTATTTAAAGATCGTATATTAGACAGTTTTAAGGGTCAAGAAGCTCCTAAAATACTGACACCAGAACGAGGGGAGATTTGGTGTATATCCCCCACCGGAAACATTACTAAAGATAAATTTAAATCCTATAGTTACAGCAGTAACTACAGTTATGCTCAAGATTATTACTATTATAGTGATTACTACACAAAACATATTGATGAAGATAGTACAGACGGTATGGCATTATATACCTCAATGTTATACTCCGAAGCTGGAAGGCAAGGGGTAACTAAAGAAGACATTAACTTATTATTAGATTGGGGATATTCAGACATAGAAGTTGAAGACGCTATATTTAATTATACCATAAGGGATTTGGTAGACGATTTCTATAAGTATGTACTAGAATGGGGTGAAGTTGAGGACAAGGAGGATGTTGAGGATGTGGCTAAAAACGGTTGACAGGAACACCTACCTAAACGATGCACATATTCTATACTCTAGTGAACCTAGAAGTATAGAGTTGTTAAAAAATAACTATGCAGGATATTATATGGCATATTACCCATAGATCTAGGAGAGAAGATTTAGTAGAGTACTTAGAACTTTATATAAGTACTCTATACTCCAATTTCTTGGTATAAAGAAGATTGGGGGCGATAACAAAGAGATTAAATTATAGGAGGTATATAAATGTTTCAAGTATTATTTAATACGTTTGCACCAGATAGCCAAGATGAAAACCTGCTAAGGTTTGAAATCTTCAAGTATAAAGAGATGTTTATAATTAACTTACTTAACATCCCTAAATACGCAAAGTTTTTAGATAAAGGGTATTTGAGAAAAACAGAAGCAGGAATAACCTATAACGGTTTTTACTTTAAACTAAATAACCCAGTAATCTTAAACAATGTAGATGATATAATTATAAAACTAAGACAAGAAGTAGATTCATTTAATTTAACAAACGGAGCATCTCTTGTTGAATACACTGCTCCAACAAAAACAAACAAAATAAAAAGAATAAAATTTAATACTTTTGATGAGAATACTGTAGATAATGATATTATAAGATTGGAACTTTTCCAATACGATAACACAACTTTCGGTAAGGTGCTTAATACTCCAAAACTATTACTAGAAACAGCTAGGGTACTTAGAAGGGATACCTCTAATCCTCAATTTACAGTTATAGTTGACGGGTTTAGCATAAGTTCTCAAATTTTACCCGACCTATACTGTAGTACGTTGTATTTGTGGGGAGAGGGAAGACCGCGCAATAATTCAACAATTCTATGTACTGATGTTCAAATTAAGCGCCTAGTTAGGGCTGTAGATACTTGTAATATAGCAATTAAATCAGGTAATTTAGATACATCTAAAAGTACCGTATACTTACCCGATTGCTATTTACAAGTTACTTAATTTGTGTTAAAATAAAAAGGAGTGATTTTATTTAACAGGAGGTAGTTAATAATGAGTGGAGTTAAAGGTTTTAAGGTTTTTAATCCTGATTGGACATGTAGAGGTTTTCAATATGAAGTTGGTAAAACTTATGAAGAAAATATAATTCCAGAAGTCTGCAATAGAGGTTTTCACTTCTGTAAACAGGCAAAAGACTGTTTTAATTATTACATATTTGATCTTAATAATAAGGTTGCAGAAGTTGTTGCACTTGGTGAAGTTTCAGAAGAAGGTGATAAGTGCTGCACCAATAAAATTAAAATTGTTAGGGAAATATCTTGGGAAGAACTTTTGACCATTGTTAATACTGGAAAGGGAAATTCGGGACTTTGCAACAGTGGTACTTATAACAGTGGTGATTGTAATAGTGGCTATCGCAACAGTGGTAGTTGGAATAGTGGTAGTCGCAACAGTGGTAGTTATAATCAAGGCAACTTTTGCACAGGGGATTTTAATATTTCTGACCATGAAACTGGATGTTTTTGTATCGAAGAACATAAAATAAGGTTCTTCGATAAAGAATCTGATATAACATTTAGACAATGGCGAAACAGTGAAGCTTATAGTATTCTTCGCAGAATACCTTTTAAACCAACAATATGGATTCCGACTGATAATATGACTGATGAAGAAAAGACTGCACATCCTGAATATAAAACAACTGATGGTTATCTAAAAGTTTGCGATATACATCATGCTTTTTTAACATGGTGGAATGATTTAAATGAAGAAGAAAAGGATGTTATAAAAAGTATACCTAATTTTGATGATGAAAAGTTTTTCAAAATAACAGGAATTAGGGTGTAAGATGTAATGTAGAGAGGTTTATCTTTTCCTGACAAGAATACTCCCACCTAAAGAGGTGGGAGATGAATTGTCTAAATGTTTTTACACAAGACTAGAAATGGAAAGTTAATTAATGCTGACCTATTTCATACCAAAATATTATAAAGTGGAGGTATAACAGAGTGAGAAATTATAAAGATTTTTTAGAAATAGATTGTAAGGTATATTCTTTAAACAACATAACAGAAGATTTATTTCAGACAAGAGAAAAATTTTGTCAAAGCAATTGCAAGAATTGTTTAATACACAAAAAGTATTATCATCTTGGCTATTCGTGCAATACTGCATTAAATAAATTTCAATATGATTGTTTTAAGGAGGTATAACAGAGTGGGTAAAATAAAAAAATTCATCGGAGAATACGCTTATAAATGTATTGAAAATATGCCATATAATGCAGACGCTTTGCGTCAAGCATTAGTAACACCTGCAAACGCAAGAGCGGTATTTTCAGAGTTATCAGAATATGAAATAAAATCACTTGTTACAGATATTAGCAACAGCGGAACAATCGGAACGGTACGAAAAACCACTCAAGAAGAAATTATAACAGCCTTTGCAAAAGGTGGATATACAACAGTAATATTTGATGATAAACAAGCAATTGAAGAATGTAAAAAATATTATCGTAATGGCGAGGTAATATGTACTTATAACAATCTTGAAAAACGTATGCAAGAATATCATATGATTGTAGCTATTAAGGATAACATTGATAAAATAAAACGCCCCAATAATCCGCAACGTGATGATGAATATGGCACAAGTATTATCAATATTCAAATTGCCCGAAATGGTTCTCATATGAGTATTAAAAATAGATATAATCATACTGTCAGCCAGTGTGATGCTACTTTTAATAACGATTTAAACCATATAACAATGGGTTTACAAAGTATGGTATTAGGATATTATGGGTTTGCAGGAATAACAAAAGCAAATAATAAATATTATGAAAATGTGGTGAATATAGGAGGAATATATTTAAAATATCATACGGAGAGAAACAATATATATTTTGGTGATTTTGTGCTTGATGGTGTAAATGGCGCAAGGTTTACAGATTCGTCCAGATATTATGTGACACAAGGAGCGCAAAGTAGATTCCTTAAGATGCCTATGGTACTCGATTTTAAAAACAAAATAGCAATTGATTTAATAGGTAACAATGGAAAAATCCCTCTTGTATCAAGAGCAATGAGAGAAGGAATATTACACAGTGGAAACAAGGAACAAGCCGAAAATATAAGCGTAATATTTCCCGATGCAAAAAAAGAATTATTACAAGCTAACAGAAAAGCATTAAAATATCTTGCGGAAATACATGGTTACGATTTTCAAAAACCTTATAAAGTAACTGGAATATTAGGGAAGTTTACAGCAAAGAGCATTGAAAAAGTTATAGGAAGTAACAACGCATTATTATTAATGTCAGATGATAACAAACTATATATAGTAAAATTAAATCATGGAAAATTTCAAGCAAAAGATATAAAAGGTGGCTATAAATATAATATAGATTATTTTTATATTCAAGATGATTTTGAAAATAAGCGTAAAAGTGGTGAGACAGCAGTATATATTATTCAACAGGACAAACAATACCATAGAACTATTAAAGAAAAAAGTAATGACAGAACTGGTATGTATATCAATAACAGAATGAGATATTTTGATGAAATGACCGAATCGGAAATAGCACAATATAATCTAAAAAAGAGGTTAGAAGTTTATAAAGCCAATAAACGTAAAGCAGAAGTGCAGTCAACAGATTATACAGCAGAAATAATAAAAATTGAAAAGATATTTAGTACTTTAAAAACTGAAATTATTTCAAAATTAACAAACGCAAACACATATGAAGAATATAAAATGATTTCAGATGTAACGGATTATAAATTAGTACGGTTAGTACATGACATAGCAAAATTTAAAAATAGTGCAATTAAAAAAGCTTTTACAAGCAACAAACAAGCACAAGATTCAATAAATAGTATACATTCAACAATTACTAAATTATGGAGCATTATAAAGCAAGACAATAAACAAATTGCTGTATAATATTTCCTATGATAAACTAATGAGGGGAGGTGATTTTCTATTACACAGCCACAATTTAATGAAACATTTATTAGATAGAAAGGAAGGTTTTTATAGTCACACGAAAGAAAGCAAGAGAACAGATAAAAGCATAATTCCATTACATAACAGAATCGTTTTGCGGTATAATAGAAACATAAAATAAAACTAAAAGAAAGGAAGTGTAAAATAATGAAATGAAAAACAGTATATTATAAAGATAATGAAAGTTGAATAAAAATCCTAATATAACAGGAGGTAAAATTAAATGAATTGGAAAGGCTTATTTAATAAAATCAATGAGGAAATATTGAACAAGAAATTGTTTGATGTATTTTCTAGTATTGTTTGCGAACACAATACTGGATATACGCAGAATTTGGTACTGTTTGAAGACGGTACGTTAGAGGTGTATAGACTACGACAGAATGAAAGCTTACAAGCTGAGTATAGTGGAAAAGCCCTTACACTATACTCTGAAAAGGAATTTGACTTTACAGACATAGAAGGGTGGGAAGGTGGCGATGCGCAAGATTACATACAAGAACATTGGATAGAATGGAGATCTGAGTGTCTAGAAGTAATAGAAGAAACACCTACCTAATTATAAGGGGGAGATGTAGTGTACAATAAAAAAAAACAGCTTAAAGCTGTTATAAAGGGGTTGAGAGAGAAATACATAGAGGGTCAGGTTACTGACTTAGAAGTGTTGATACTTTTATTAGTACTTGAAAAAGAACAGAAAATGAATATACACTCAGTAACCCTCGCCCTCAGATATATCTTTAGAGATAAAGTAAAAATAAACAAACTAATCGAAGCGTCCTATTTTAAAGTTAGTGACGAACTTATGGATAAGATTATTAAGGATGCATCAGAAAGGAGGAAGAATGAGCGAACCAACTAATAAAAGAATAGTTAAATTACTAACATCATTGTTTATACTACTAAATGTACTTAAAGACGGAACTTTCGCAAGCCAGCAAGATTTTCTAGAATTTAGAGAAATGATTCTTGAACTTGGGTATGATCCTAACACGTTGGATGACGAAGATATAATAGTAGTCATAAAATGGCTATGTGCTGAATTTTCAAAGCTAGAAGGTGATTACAATGGTAAAAACATTGGAACTTCTTTTACAACATCAAAATAATGGTGTTATAAGTATGGAAGTACTTAAAAAGGACAGCCCGTATTTATATAGACTCCTTGTAAGTAATTTTGATACCCTCTCCCCTTCCCTACTTGCGGAGGGGGTGGAGATCCTTTCAAAAAAATCTGACGTAAGACTTTATTTAAAATATCATTTCGGAAACACAATTAACTTGTCGCTCCTAAGAAGCGAATACCAAACAACTTACAGAAAACTCAGTAAAGAAGGTAAACCAAGAGAAGTATTGGAGAGAATGGGTTTTAGGGTTGAGTACAATACACTTACTCCAGAAGACGCCTTACTGGAGGAAGTTAAAACGTATAAGGAGGCGGGAAAACCTTTACCGAAAAAACTTCACAACCAATTATATTATAGATCACGTCAACATGGTTTGACTGTCTCTGACTATATTAAACGGAGGTGATTACTATATGTCAGCTACCTCACCTTATAAGAGTATTAACTCTATCAGGTTACGTTATATGGGGTTTTCTATGGTAGTAACACTTCTCCTACCCTAGAGATGTTTAAGCATAACATGCAACAGCAGGTTAAAACCTGTTAAAAAGGAGGTTACACAAATGGCAATAGTAACGAAAGACGGAGAACGGTTATATTTACGGACATGGGAATATAATGCGGCAAGGATAATAACAGAGCTTGCCAATATCGTAAACAATAACGGCGGCAGAGTGAAGCCGACACATAAGGCAATAATTAGCGATAGAAACGCAGAGAAAGAAAACGAACCGATAACCGTAACGCATACCAGTTATATTAGCTTCATTCTGGATGAAACGCATTATTACTATCAAGTAGATAGTAACCCATTCTTTGAATTCTATTACAATAAAACGCCCATAAAGAACGGTAAACGGTCAAAAGATGCCGGATTAGAAGCGGATAAAAAAGAATGGCTATATGATTGTTTCTTTATGAGTAATTGCGGGCAACCGGACATTATCGAAGCGGCTAACTTAATTTTCAATATGTTATGTAATGCTCCAATGTCTAAAATCATTCGGGACGGACGCAAACAAAGAGTACCAAACACATATAACAACGGTTACCACATGGAAATAGTATACCGACCGGAACGCATGGAAACGGTTGATTTTTAGCAGAGTGACCCGGCTATAATGCCGGGCGTAATGCAGCCGTGCACCCCTTCCCCACCGTATAAAATAATTTTAGGAGGTTTAGTTATGCTTATTTCCATGAATAGTAGAAAAAATTGTCAGGTGTCGTTAGAAATTGGGAAATAGGAGGGTGAAATTGTGAAAACAATGCAAGAAATACAGAAAAAACTAAAAGATACACAAAAGAGTATTGACAAATGGACAAACGAATATAAAAACGGAAACATAAGCAAAAGAGATTATGAACAAGCTATATACTTATTCACAACAAGGGAAGATATATTGGAATGGATATTGGAATAGGAGGTTTACACATGGAAAAGAAAATCAATTATATTGTTCGTGAAGTACCGCCGGAACATTCAGATTTTAGCTTTTATTTTGACGATGACGGACTAACAGAAAAGGGCGGCGATTATTGTTATAACTTGTTTATTGTCGCTCAGTCCAGAAATTTAAGCGGATTCAATGAAAAGGAATACCAAAGCATTCAAAACGAAATTGAAAACTTACTGGAAATGTACGCCGATATTGTCAATAAGTCAAATTATGCTCAATATTCAAGC
>Ga0116190_1000604_pt1 | contig 35274 bp, 44 predicted proteins | sample AD_JPNTR4_MetaG_FD_89808 | JGI IMG/M metagenome (GOLD analysis project Ga0116190, IMG submission 89808) | Active sludge microbial communities of municipal wastewater-treating anaerobic digesters from Japan - AD_JPNTR4_MetaG | ecosystem: Engineered > Bioreactor > Anaerobic > Digestate | place...
ATGACTTTAATATTGATAATTTCTATCTCACAGATAATGATGTTGATAAACTCTTTAAGTATAAATATCGCCTCAAAAAGTAGTTTTACACTAGAAAATTGGCTTAAGTCCAAAAGTCAGGTAATATAGCAAAAAGAATCTCAAATTGTCTGTTTTTTTAACGAATATCTCGAAATTCAATGCGTTTTTATGTTTTCCACAATTATTTCTTACTTATATGGGTAACAATAAATATCTTTTTGGCTATTCCAAGACTGCAAACTGAAAATACATCTATACCTTGATGTCATAACCACTTTTAAATATGTACTTCATCCTCCCATCACCGTATACCAACACCTTATCAATCATACTCATCCAGAGTTGGTCGGACCACTCTGTCATCAATTCTGGTAATTTTGAATAGCTTTTGATGAACACCTCGATGGCGGATTTTTGAGCGATTTTCCTCACTCTTTCTTTAACTAAATCGTCTAATTTTTCCTGTTTAGATTGATACCTTTTTTCGAGCGCTTCGTATCGAGTTTGGTAATCGGCCTGGTCAATTGCGGTTGTAGCGTTCTCTTCAACCAGCACTTTAGCCATATTTGCTAGCACTTCAACTTCAGTACTTTGCGTTTCAATTAAGTGATTAAGTTCCTCAGTGTTATCAAGAATCGAAATAAACTCTTTGCAGTGATTCAGGACTTTGTTCTTATCTTTGCTCAGCAAATTAAAGGCTTTAATGAAGGACTTCTTGATGTGCTCTTCAGTTAGAAATGGTGTATCACACTGAACGCCTAGCTTCCGGTTTTGAAAACGTTTGTTACATTGCCATACTTCACTGCGATACTTGTCGGTGGAATGCCACACTTTAGGCCCATAAAAGGCCCCACAGTCCGCACAAACGAGCCGGCTCGAAAAAACCTTTGATCCACGAAATTGCTTACCTAGTTTAGCCCTTCTTTTGATCTCCTCTTGGACCATTTCCCATTCTTCCGGTTCGATGATAGCTTCGTGTGAATTTTCTACATAATACTGAGGAACTTCGCCTTCATTGACTTTCGTTCTCTTTTCCAAATAATCGACCGTGAAAGTCTTTTGTAGTAAAGCGTCACCTTTATACTTTTCATTTCTTAATATGCTCTGTACCGTTTGAATTCGCCATGTTTTACTCCCACTCGGTGAGTCGATGTTATCTTCTTCTAGTGCATGCACGATTTCGTTAGTCGAGTACCCATTAAGAAACATTCGGTAGATTTTTCTGATGGTTTCTGCCTCTTCGGGAATAACCTCTGGACGACCGTCTGTTCCCCTTCGATAACCTAAAAAATTTTTATAGGCGATTCGGACCTTGCCATCAGAAAATGCTTTGCGAATGCCCCAAGTGACGTTTTGTGATAAGGACCTTGATTCCTCCTGAGCGATTGAAGACATGATCGTAATCAAAAGTTCCCCTTTACTATCAAATGTATAAATATTCTCTTTTTCAAAAAAGCATTCAACGCGCTTTTCTTTAAGTTTTCTAATCGCCACTAAGGTATCGACTGTATTTCGAGCAAACCGACTAATCGATTTCGTAATAATGAGATCAATTTTCCCATTAATGGCGTCTTGGATCATTTGTTTGAACCCTTCGCGGTTTTTAGTGTTAGTTCCTGAAATCCCTTCGTCATAATATACTTTAACGAATTCCCACTCTGGATTTGCTTTGATGTAATTAGTGTAAAAGTCAATCTGAGCATCAAGTGACGTCATTTGTTCATCACTATCAGTTGAAACCCGAGCATAAGCCGCTACTTTGCGTCTCTCTACATTATTAAACGGATTATTCGTGAGCGGATTAATTGTTTGTGGTATTACTGTTATCTTTTTCATTTTTATTACGTCCTTTCATTGCTTTTTGTCTTGCTTTTTCTCGCATTTCTGGTGTCCATGATGCACTACGGCTTTGATATGCCCATGGAACAGTAATTTCTTGTCCCGTTTTTAAACTAAGTTTAACTTGCTTATCTTGAACGATAATATTAGTTAATCGTTCATTAACCGTTTCATAATTAAGTGAACTAAGATTTAAAGTACTCTTAACAATTTCGTTTAAAATATCTTCGGGAATTTGTTTAGAGGGACAAGATTCTTTGCCATAAAAGTTATATGTCGAGCATATCCAATAAGCCTTATTTTTCGTTATGCGTCGATTATAGTTTTTGCCACACTTATCACATACAAGCATTCCTCGATAAAGCGTCTTTTCGTCTCGAGCGGTTCTAACTTTGGTGTTCTTTTGCTTTTCCGCTATGAGATGCTGCACTTTATTAAATGTGTCGATATCGATAATCGGTTCATGCGAGTTTTCAACATGATATTTCGGCAAAACACCGTTATTTATAACTTTCCGTTTCGTTAAATGATTATCTTTATATGTTGTTTGAAGAAGACTATTTCCCGTATATAAATAGTTTCTTAAAATAATTTGAATAGAGTTATGTCGCCATTTATTATTTAGTTTAGTTAAAACGCCACGTTCATTTAATTTTTTCGCAATCGCTAAAGTGCCTTCTCCACCAAGATAAGAGGCGAATATTTCTTTTACGATTTCTGCTTCTTCTTTAATTACTTTGAAAGTTCCGTTTTCATATTCATATCCATAAACATAGGTATTCCATGCTAGCCCCTTTTTGAATCTATTTCTAATACTCCATTTAAGATTCTCGCTAGCGGATCTCGATTCTTCTTGGGCATATGAAGCAAGGAAGGTAAGTACTAATTCGCCGTCCGCACTAATGGAATGAATTCTTTGCTCTTCAAAATAGACATCTACATTTAACGCTTTTAACTCACGAATTGTTTCTAGTAACGTCACCGTGTTTCTCGCAAAACGGGAGATCGATTTAGTGATAATCATATCTAATTTACCCGCACGAGCGTCATTCATCATTTTTAAGAAACTCGGGCGTTCTTTACTTGTGCCAGTCATTGCTTCATCGACATAAACACCCATATAAAGCCACCCACGCTTATTTTGAATTAAATTGCTATAATAACTTACTTGGGCGGATAGTGAATGAAGCATTGCTTCTTTACCAGTAGAAACTCGAGCGTAAGCCGCTACTTTCTTTTTACGTGGTAGTGTGCTTCGATGTCTTACACGCTTAATCTTTGTATCATTTTTACTCATAATCTAGCCACTACCATATTTACTAAAAAGAGGGTTTATATCAAGTTATTAATGCGATAAAGACTATCTTTTTTGATACAATATTTTTTTGCTGTTTCTTCCTCAATTAAACTGAAGTCGTCATCATTAATAATATTCAATTTATGGAGTTTTTTTGCAGTTACCATCGTTAGCTGGTACTGCGTAATATTTTCAGAATAAGTATTAATTTTCATCGCCATATCTCCCTTCTATGTAACACTGATGCGAGCAGTATTTTCTTTCTTTATAATCCTTTGATGTAAACTCTTTGCCACAATATTTACAAGTGTAGTGGCGCTTAGATTTATTGCTTACTAAAAAGCGATGAGCATTCCACCATTTCATACGACATTTATCGGAACAAAATTGTCTTGGCTTCTTCCCTTTAATGATGATTATTTCCGCACCGCACTCTTTACACTTTGACACTTCAGTTTCAAGTTTATTTGCACGTGACCAAATTGATTTTATTGTTCCAACAGGTAACCCTGTCTTTTCACTTATTGCGCGGTAAGACATTCCTGACTTTTTTAATTGGATCACTTTCTCGTTACTTGTCATTGTTAAACCTCCTACTTATAAAAGGAGAAATAGTGACGTTTTGAGTAGTAAAATAACAAAAAAACCTCCGCAGGATAACCCACGGAGGCTGCCATCTTGTAGTAGTGGCTTACTGTACTCTTCCTTTTAATGTGCCCAAGGTACCAAACACACCGCATCCCTTATAGATACGAATCGCCCAGTGGTCGAGAGCATTCATGACTGCTCACTATATAAATAGGAAGGAATTATGAAAAATTTAACACCAATAATAAAAAAAGGCCCCTAAATCAATAGGAGCCGAGATGATAAATTATAGTTTAGTGATTTTTTAATGTGCTAATCGTTGCTTCAATTTGAATAGTAAGCCAATTATTTATATCGCCATAACTATTTTCGATAAATTTAATGGTTTCAGTAGATAATTGAGATAATGCAATATCTTTTGCCTTGCTTAAAGCGATATCTTGCGCATCTTTATTAAATGACCCACTTTTCTTTAAAGTATCAACATATGTCTGAAACACCGTTTTTACTGAATTTAAGACAATAGTTGTTGCATCACTTAATATTTTCGTTGCTTTTTCATTGTTCGTTTTAGTCCCAATCCACTGAATGAGTTTTGTGCCGAGCAGACTAATTATCGGAATAACTACTGCCGTAACAATGACTGAAATGATATTAATTAGAATTTGATCCATAAATTAAGAACCTCCTTTTACGTATCGTGCTTTGGTGCGTACACGATGATCAATTTTTTCGGCTAAATTAGCGGTATCAGTTTCGACTTTAATAAGACGCCCATCTAAATCGTTATACCGCTCCTCGAGTTTGTCGAGCGTTTTTTCGACACGGTCAACTGAAGACTTAATGTGGCGAATATCAGAGATGACTTCTCCTTCTTTTTTTCCGATTTGCTTCTGGTCACCACGATCATTACGCCTAAAAGCTAAAACTGCAAAAAAGATAGATGAAAGCGTACCAAGTACACTGATGACTGCTAGAACATTAGATATTTCTTCCATTAGCGTTCCTCCTTATCGAGCACTTTTTTAATAAAGGCGAAAATTGTTTTAAAGTTGGCATAGTGTTTTTCTAAATTTTCCTTTTTATTTTTATAATCAATAATTAGCGCTTTATCTTCAGCACTTAAGTAATATTCAAATTTCCTTGTGTTCTCATAATGAACTAATAAGGAGCGCAAACGATAAAGGTTATAGAGTGTTTTTTCATTGATGTGTCCATCAAAACACGCTGAAAAGTATTCGTAGTTAATGCGTAGCCACACCTTAAAGTACTTCTTCCAATCAATATTAATTAAAGCGTAGTACTCTTCTTTAAAACTCTCATCGACGAATAATGTGTTTTCTTTCGCAATTAAAGTATTATCAAGCCAGATTAAATAGTAATCGGCAATGCGTCTATCGAAATTAACTGCTTGCTTAAATTTATTTACACCAAAAAGGAAATAGTCGGCGTTATCTACTTTACAAAGTCTTACATCATTATAGTTTTTAAGAATGACGATAAAGTCACGGTCACTGTCATCTTTTTCAACACCATGTAAAACTGACCCACACCGATAAATGGCGAGTACCTTTTTACCATAGATACTAACGGGCAACATAAACTCTTCCTGGAGCGTGCGATGCTAAGGCTGGTTCCACAACAAGCCCAGTATCTTTTAATTGAATTGCGACATCATACCAAGTGCCATTGAACTTATATTGATAGATTGCCCCACTGCCCGAAGCGGCCGCTGTTGAAAAAACAACATTCCACCCTGCGACATTAACATTACCGAAACCATTACTAGCATTACTTGTTTTAATATTGTCATAAGTAAAGAACTTTCCGCTTACCGAACTATAATTCATTTGCCATACAGGACCATATCTATTTTTGACTGCTAAGTCGAGCGCAACAACACGGGCTTCTGCCAGTGTGTCAGCATTAACAATTTCGGGTGGATCATAGTAATAGTCTAGATTTAACGAGGACGCTGTTTTTGTGTAACGAGCAACTGGTAATTCATAAATCAGTCCACCAAATTGTAAATTTTCTTGAATAAGCGAAGGATAGGAACTTGGCGCTTCTTTCTTTTCAAGTGAGACCTCATTATTCCCGAGGTCAAATTTAATAAATACGTAGCCATAAGCACTACCAGTAAGTGCCACAGCAATTTTTGTGTTTGCTTCTACATACACTCTTCGTCCATAAACTTGGACATACCCACTTGAAAGAATGATGTAGTTATTACTCGTTGTAACAGCAACATTCCCACCTAAGCCGATTATTCGACCGTTTTGATTTGAGGCAAGAAAATGATTACAATCAGCGTCTTGCTTTGCTGACACTGAAGCTGAGTCAAAGGTAATTTTTACTAAGGCCATTTTTAAATCCCCCTTCTATTTAGTAATTTGAGTTTATCTGTTAAAGAGATGCGTTGTTCACCAAGCGTGATTGTCGCTTTATTAAATGTCCCCTTATACACCATCTTTGTTACGAGCGTTTCATAAGTCTTATGCGGAGTGATGAAGTTAACAAAAGTACCAACACTTAAGTCAGTTAAATCGGTAATTCGATTCGTTAAAAATGAGAAATCAAAAGTTATATTATGCTCTAGTGAAGAATCAATAAGCGCGGAAGTTGCCTTCGTTGATAGCGAGGTATAATCTTTATCACTATAAAACTCACATTTAAAACTAACTATCGGTATTCTTTTAGGCGAGTTTGTGTAGTTACTAATCGTACCGTCATTTAAAAGATAGTAAGTAATAATGTTTTGATAGGTGACGTTGTCAGCTTTTGGATAAAAGATAATTTTATTTAGTGCGTTAGTGTTAGAGTCCGCAATATTTAAGTTAGTGATAGCGCCTAGATTACTCTTAATAATCAAACCTTTTGTAATTGCTAAGACTAATATTTTAATATTCGTGATTTGCCCATTTGTAATAACTAATTCATAGCCAAGTCGCAATCCATAAGTTTTTGAAAACTCGGCAACAAGTTTTAGAATATTTACTTTTTTATCGGGCTCATAATTAAGTGTACCCGTCTTATTAATCATGATTTGCGTTTGTAGGTAGCTAAGATTTTGCTTGGGGTCACTACTATAAACGAAGTGTGCTCGAATTAAATTAACAATAAATTGCGAGATGTTACCGGTGTAGGAATTAACTGGCACTTCAACATCAAATTTAGAGAAGAAATCTTTCGTAGTAACTTTTATATAGTTGTCCTCAATCTTTTCGATAGCCGTAATGATACCAATATAGAAATAGTTCTTCTTGCGAACAGTAAGGTAATCACCGACACTCGCACTAATACTGTTTAAATTTACATGGAAGAAAGATTGTTGCGGAACTAATGAATCAAGAATAATCTCGAAATCATCACTAGCGTAGCCATACCCTAATACCGCAAGTGTCCTTTCACTTAAAAAGATAATTTGCATACAGACTCCTCTTAGTGAGCGATATACTCTTCGCTAAAACTAATCTCACAAGTACTAGGTTCCATCACTCCTGGATCAAAGAAAACTTCGCTAATACCAGGTGGGAGAAAAAGAAAATTGTCATAGGAGAAATCTTGATATTCATATATGTCAGTTTCTACTCCGTCCACAATTCTTTTTATATATTGATTAGTAGGGTCACTAGATACTTCAATTACTGGTTCATCTCTTTCGTCAAGTAGCAAGCGAAGTTTACTTACTTCAATTCCATTTTGGCGAATTATTACTCGGGGATTTAATAAGTTTCCCGTAATTTTGATTTTAAGTGGAACACTTTTAACGCATTCATTATTAAGCGTTACGGAACCGTTATAAGATACTGAGTAGATATAAGCGTAATTATAGGGATAAATTTTCCCTTCATTAGATTCGACAACATTAATCACTTCCGTTTTATCAACTAGCCATAGCGATAAGCATTCGATACTGACACTGCTTCTAATGATGAAAGATTCGAGCTGACTTTTCGATGTTGATTTAACATTGACATAGCAATATTTAAGACCATCGGCATAATAGTAAAGGCGCATTTTTTTAGTGTTAGTGATAAATTCTCGCCAAATCGTAAAGCCTTCATATCCTTCAAGAAAAAGGAGTGTAACATTAATTATTCTTTGCTGGACTTTTCTCTTGTTTTCGACGAATTTGTCGGCAAAATCCTGGTATTCGATATTAAAATCAAATCCAAAACCATCAAGCGATTCAATCAGTGTATTGTTTCGATAATCCAAATAGTAGGTGGTGCCTACTTCGTTAACTAAATATAGTTTGCGCATTAGTAAGCACCTCCTAAAGCGGCATTAATCGAATCGATATCGACGTCGCCTGTTGTATTAATTGTGACGTTATTTGTCGTAGTCTTGTTTTCTACTTTATTATTAGTGACACTATTATTCTTGACCGCATTTGTATCCGTGAATGCTTCGCCATTAAAGAGTTCAGCAAACCAGTTAAACACTCCGCTAGCCTTATCAAGTAGCCATTTAACACCATCAATAATCTCCGTTAGCACCGCTAGAATCGGCTCAAGGATAACAAAAAGTATCTCAAGTACCGGAACGATGACAGCCTTTATTACATTAGAAAGGACAAGTAAAACTGGCGTCAGTGCCTCTATTATCGTAAAAATTACTTCTAGCATGACTAAAAGTGGTGCAAGTAGCACATTTATAAGTGGCTCAAGTAAAACCATTAAAACGCTAATAACCTCGATGATGACACTGATGACTTCAATAATCGGGATAAGGAGCGCTACGATTATTTGTAAAATAGGGTTTAAGATTTGGACTGCAATATCAAGTAATGAAACAACGAGTTTAATAATGATATTAAGAATATCTGCTACTACTGTAATCACTTTAATAAGCGGACCAATAACCGAATTAATGAGTGTAAACGCTACTTGAGCGATTTTAACAATTAAGCCAATTAGTATTTTGATTATTTTGACGATTGGATTTAGTAAGACGAGTACTGCGTTAATGATTGGTATTAAAAGCCCTACAACCATATTGATGATTTTCGTAATAACAGGAATTAGTGCTTCAATTAAATTAATGATTACGTCGATAATATCTATAACTAAATCAAGAACGTCATCAAGTAAAGAAACGACTACATCAATTAAGGTGTTAATAACACTCATAACAGCTACGATAACGGGCATGAGTGACTGAACTAAAGTCGAGGCAAACCCAGCCACCCTTTTAAGTAAATCACCAACGATGTCAATTAGCCGTTTTAATAAAGCACGGAACTTTTCATTTTGTAGTAATACTACAGCGATTACTGCAATAAGCGCCGCCCATCCAAGTGTTGAAAATTTAACCGCTAGTCCTGCCACCTTAACCGCACCACTTACTGCTGTAAATGCCGTTTTAACACTCGTCAATATTGGGACAAGTTTTGAAAATACAACAAGTGAAGGACCAAGAGCAATTAGAAATCCCGCGACTACTCCAATTATAACTTTAACGCTACTATTTAAACTTTTCCACCAATCAAGTACTTTTTGTACACTCGGAATAAGTTTATCTCGTAATGCTACCACTATCTTTTCTAGGACGGGTAGTAAGAGTGTTGCAAAACTCATCGCTAGCGACCTAGTGGCTAACGCTAGTGAATCGAGCGCATCATTAAAAGAGCCAGCAATCTCAGCGTCTTCACTCGTAACAATTCCTAACTCTCTTGCTTCTTCTTTCCACTTACTAATTTCAGTAGCGGACGCTTCTAATACTGGCGCTAACTCTGAACCAATATTTTCGCCAAAGAAAGCATTCGCGGCTGCCGTCCTCGTTGCTTGATCCTCAACGCTTGCTAGTGCATTACGAATAACTTCAAAAGCCTCTTCCGTATTAAGCCCAGCAATATCATCAACCGTTAACCCGATAAGGGCGAGTGCTTCTCTTGCTCTATCCGCATTCCCCGAAGCAATATTACCGAGGATTGTATTAACCTTAATAAAGGCTTTATCCATTGCAATCGTGGTTGAGCCTAATAGTTTAGCTGTGTATTGCCACTCTTGTAATGCTTCAAATGAAAGTCCTAGTTTTTTGGCAGTATCGGCAATATCATCAACTGTCTTTGCTGTGCTAAGTGCTAGAGCGGACAAAGCCGAGCCAGCCGCAATAGCGGGAGCAGTAACGTATTTAGTTAATGCTGAACCGATTTTACCGATAGCAGCAGTGTTGATACTAGAGAGACTTTTAATCTTGCTTTCCGTTTTTTCAAGTTGCGAATTTAAGTTTGCGACTTCAGCCTCGGTATACTTTATTGAGCGGTTAAGTTTATTAAACTCTTTCTCGCTCATGGCGCCGATTTCGACAGCCCTTTTAGCCTTCTCTAATTGCTTATTTTGTTCTTCTAACTTTTGTTTCGTTAAGGTTAGAGTCTGATTTAGTTTATCTTGCTTTTGTTTCCATAAATCAAGATTCCCAGCATCATACCTTAAGTTTTTATTAATAACTGCTAGGTCTCTTTGCTGTTCTTTAAGGCCAGCATTTAGTGATTTAATATTGGCTTCAAGTTCAGTAGTGTCAAGACCTAACTTAATATTCATTCCTTTTACTGTTTCAGCCATATTTTTATACTCCCCCTAACCTAAAAATGTATCGATATCCGCTTGTGTTGCTTGTCGACTAGGTGTCTCACCTGCATAGACATTCTTGTGAATTTCGACGATTTCGAGGTAAGTTTGAATGTCAAAAAACTCACTATCACGGATTGGAATTCCTAATTGCGCCAAGTTATAAATGATATTTGCCGTGAAACTATGATAACCTGGCACACTATCGCGGGGATACTTTGCCCGCTTGTTTACTGTTTACTGAACCGAGTAACTCCGCAATAACATTTGCTAGATTATTTAATTCCTCAGTTCTATTTAAAACCGCAAAATCAAACCCCTGCATAAACTTGTCATAGGTATCACTCGTAAAAGGTTTATGTAAGATGTAGACAATTCGAAATAAAATATCGATGAATTTTCCAACATCATCTTTATTCTTTTGTAAGGCTTTATCAAGCGTGTTGATATCGGTGAAAAGCTCTGTGCCGAATACTTGCCGATAAGAAATAATCGTAAAAAGCGAGGAAGCAAGTTTTAACTCCTTCCCTCCAAGGGTAACTACTTTCTCCATAGTCTATTCTCCTGGAATAACCGGTAATGTCGGCGCTAGTGTTAGGAAGTTTGCATAGTTACTATCACCAAGCGCAGCAACACTATTAGTAACTAAATGATCCCCGACTTCAATTGGGCGAGCGGTAATATTAAGTGTCACAGCATTTGCTTCTGCAGAGTCCGTTTTTGACTTTGTCGCTTCACTAATGGGTGTTACATTACACAAATAGAACCATGCTCTTCGTGCTTTAGCATCACCCTGGAATTCTAGCCCGAGTGCAAAGGTGACTGGTTTAGCATTTGCTACTTCGACAAGATTGCCGTTAGCAAGCCTTTTATACCCAAGTACATCCGTTTTAAACTCTTCTGTAATTTCAGTAAGTTTAAGCGTTAAAGTTCTCCCTGCGTTTTGCACTAAGTTTGCAATAACAATGTCGTCAGCATAAACCGCTGTTGAACCACCAACAATATCACTTGTGAATTCTTGAGCGCCTGGTAAGGCTACTGGTGTCGCAAAACTCCATGTTCCGTTACTTGCTTGTGTCGCAATTGAATAGTGGACATTACGTAAACCGTAAGTAATTTTATTATTAGCCATGTTTAAATTTCCTCCAATCTAACTTCATAGATTTTATTAATTGAACCATCCTCATTTCTAAACTCGGATAGGTTTTGTGGCGTATAGCCATTTTTAAGAAGGGTCGTCTTTAGTTTAGTTTCTAGCGCAGGATCCTTCTTCTTAGTAACAAGCGTAATTTGAATAGTGCTCATATAGAACACTGGTTTATCTTCCGCGAATACTGAAGCTCTTTTACTAATTTCTTGAAAGACGATAAAGGGTGGTTCAGCATTATCTTCATTATCGTACTCATTAGTAGCGTAGAACACTTTCGGGACAACGCTTAAGAGCGTATTTCGTAATTTTTCTAAATACACGCATTAACCTCCCTCTTTTATAATTTGCCGAATTTCTTCAAGCATTAAGGGACTAAGCGATTCGAAAGATGGTCTTAAATACGGTCGTGCTGCCACTATTTTTCCGCTTCGATGCTTAAAACCGAACTCGACTAAATGCACGAGTCCACTTTTCGTTTTTGAATAAATGACAATCATACGATTTGCTCCTTCGCCATATGCCTTTTTAACAAAGGAATCGGCAAGTGCATTAGGACCACCACTGCGCGGAACATTAGAACGAATGTAATCGATAATTTTATCAGCCGTTTTATCAAGACTTATATGAATTTGTTTTATGACATTTTCGGAGTATTCTTGGATATTTTCCTTTAATGCTTCTGGCATTTTATCAATTTCCATCGTTTATAATTTCCTCCCATTTAAGTGGTGTTTCCGCCATATAAAGTTCGATATATTGTCCGTTTAGATATATTCTTTTGATTTCATAGATTTTGCCGTAGTAGGGAAAGTAAGCATACTTGCTCCCGTCATAAATAAAAGACTGAATACTTACCTTAAAATCGAATAAAACTTTTGTTTGAATCGATGAATAATATTCCTTGGAGGAGATGGAGCTGATTACTCCACCCACCTCCTTGGAGCCGACCAACCGCCAAGACTTGTTGCCAAGTTTATCGACAGCTGTTTTAACACGGAATAGGATGAAAGAAGTATTGTAGGAATTAGGATACGAAATCATAAGGAAATCCGAGGATTATCACTCATGAGGAGCGCCATGAACCTCAGAGGCTAGAGGCACGAGGCATAACTGTCTGAGTAAGACATCAAAGCTCTTAGGCAACTCTCTCACCGTACCATCGCTTTTGAAGCCAAAGTTAGTCTTCACAAATATGATAATAAGAGCTTTTACCAATGGGTCACTATTAGATTCAGCGACTTCACGAGGAACTCCAGTCGTTATCAGCAACTGGCGGCACGAGGCGATATGAATTAACAATTCCTCATCGGCATAGTTTTCGGTTACAGGGATTAGCAAAGCCTTTTTTACTATCTCCAGCATGTTTTCACTCATCACAATATCCTCCCTATTTTTTAGATATTAACCCTACCCGCTTCAACGATAGGTCATGTAGTACGAGACGTCAGACCTACGTGTTTCGACCTTAATTTAATGTTGATGGGGAAATCTTATCCACCAACAGTGGCGGCTTTTTTCTTAATGCGTAAGAAACCTTTATAGCCGACAACATTACCGCCAGTAAAGACGGATGCTTTGTAACTGATAATCCCATCTTTGAATTTGTAATCCGTTGATTTAGCAATTTCAACTGGCGAGAAAACTGGGACTTCGTAATTTGTTAATGCCCCATAAGCCATACAGTAAGTACCAGCCTCAGTATTTGGATCAACGACAGACCCACAGTTACTATTAATGACATAAGGAATGCCATCAATCGTTGATGCACTATAATCGACAATATGAACTTTACGCCCTTCCGTTGTCCGAAGGTTAGCAAATGCCCGTAAGTCGTTCTTACTTAAAATTAACGCTGCTCCACCCTCAACTTCTTCATCGCCACCATAGGCATAAATGATTTCATCAAGTGTCGTGTCATCGATTGTGCTAATTTCGATATCGGTGTTATCGGCAAGTGCTTCAACATTATTAGCAAAGATACCTTTGAAGGTATTCGTGGAGCCTGCACCCCGTAAAATTTGTTGTGAAATCTTTTTGCGGAGCGCAATATTGATTCCTCTTAACACTTCTTGTGAGTAAGGTAAGGCTGGAAGTTTTTCTAATTCTTCCGTAATTTCAGCATAAGCTGTCACTTTTACTTTCGTAATCGTCGCATAACCGAATGTCGGTTCAGCGGTAGTGTAAGGATCACCTTCAGCAGTAAGTCCTGCCATACCTGTTGATTTTACGAAGGACTTTTTATAAGTCTCACCACCCTCTAAGTTAACGATTCTTACTTTATCAACGAGTGTGGATACATCGCGGAAAGGGTATGCACCGATTTCAGCATTAGTGTGCGAAGGAAGTAAGACATTACTTGAAGTGACAGTCACTGTGCGTCCTTCTTTTAAGTCCTTGCCACGTTTCTCCATATTTTCGATTGCTTCAGCATCACTACGAATTTGAAACATCGCAGCACTATCGAATTTACGCTTCATTGATAATTTCTTATCGATTAAGTTTCGTTCTTCTTGGAGCGCATCAGTTTCTTTTTCGAGTTTTTCTAATACGGAGAGGTTGTCTTCTTTTTCTGCTAACGCCCGAATTTCATTTAAGCGTTCAGCAATTTCTTTTTTACGAATTTCTAAATTCATCTGAATTCCTCCTAAATATTCGTTTTTAATTTAAGTCGTTTGCGAATTACTTCTTTAAGTTGCTCGGTTTTAACATTATCCAATGCCCTTAGTTCTGCGTCCGCGATTTCTAAGGAACGTGCGAGTGCTTCAATAGAAGTTCCTTCATATGCAGGTAGGTCTACCACGGAGACATCATAGAGACGATCAATCTCGGTAATGACTCTCTTTGGTATGTCCCCACTTCTATCCCAGCTTTGACTTTTTACAGTAAAAGCAAACGACATCTTGTCTAATAATCCAGCGACAATCGATTTATACACATCTCGATTTGACTGGGTGTCAATTAAATCCGCTCTAATTTTTAAGCCATAATCATCAATCGTAAAGGTAAGTGAACCGTTACGAGTACGAGCTAAGATTAGGCGGTTATCAGTATGGTTATATTTAAGTGGCACATCTTTTAAATTTGCGCCATTTAGTGCGTTTTTGTCGATGATTTCAATAAAACCATATTCTGCATCACCAATTAAAGTTTCCTGGTTAAAGACAATTGCGTAACCTTCAATAACCATGCTTTCTTTTTCATCTTCATTTCTTGTTTCAATATTTAGAAATCGCACTTCTTTATTCTTTATCATCTTCTTCCTCCTTAGGCTCTTCGCCTACTTGGTATTTATTAGCGCTATCCGCGTCAACATAATTTAATGACTGGAGACGCTTGTCGCCACCTTCAATAGGCTCTAAGCCTAATAAACTTCTTGATTCATTAAGTGATAATATTCCTAGCCCCATTAATTTCTCAATCGCACTTACTTTGGTGTTCCACGATGCGTATTGTAGACGCTCGGAATAAAAGATAATTTGCTCTCCATTTTCTAAGTTATTTCTTGTAAGGAGAGCTCTTGAAAAAGTTTCCGATAGCGCAATCGCAATCCCTTCAATCGTTCCTTCATAGAAAGCGTTATATTCATCTTCCGTATACTTGTTATCGTAGATTGCTTCACTTACACCAAAATAGGTGATGATTTTCTTTTGGAGAAAAGTTAGTGTTTCGCTGCTAACTAGTTTTGGGTCAACGCTTAAAGGAACATAATCACTTTTAAGATCCACAGGAACAATGGCAGAATTACCACTAGTCGAGGCTTCTTTTAATGCCCTATCAAATTCTTCCTTTTGTGCCTTCTTATCTTTTTCAGAAAGCATGGCATTGATTTTAAGGAGCCCTTTAATCTGAAAACTACTACGAATAGCGTTATCAATTCCCTGTAAGACTGAATCATTAATTTTGATTGTTTTAAGGATTGCGGAATGGTCTGAAATTGCGCCGCTTCCGCCAAAGATATCATTAACGCCGTAAAATCTCCGTAAATGAATAATTGATTCGTAAGGCAAAGTGTATTTATTCCCATCAACGAAAGAAAAGCGAAGAAATAACGCACCGCTATTATCTTTGAGTGCTTCAACGGCATTTGGTTTAATTGGCCATAACTCTTTTAATTCATAGGTGTTTTCATCATAGAGCGGATAAATAAAAGCGTTATTATTTAAGTAAAGTAATGTCACCACCCGATAAATAAAATCGTAAGGTGTCATTAAAGGGTTAGGCGCATACTTTAAAAGAAACGCTAATGTCCCTTTTTTCTCGACAACCGAAGAGTTATCAAGATTTTTTACATAACGCGGTTTGAGTTTAGCCGCGTGTGTCGCAATGCGGTCAATGCAAATCTTCACCACATCGCTAGCGTTTATGTTGTTTCCAAAATCACTAAAAATGTTCAATGTCGATTGGAAGACTTTCGTATCATAGTTGATAGGCTGAACGGTCTTCTTCTTTCTTTTAAATAATCCCATAAAGCCTCCTAACTTATCATGTTTTCATAGTCGTTTTTGTATCTGTTTAACACAGCGTAAGCAATAATTAAAGCGACCGTTCCGTCAATTCTTCGTAACTTTGAATCAAGTTTAGAAGGCTGAATATTACCATTAACATCAACCTTGGCTTGTGTATTACTTAAGCACCATTTCATAATCGGGTTATTGTTATAGTTCACAACTTTATTCTTTAAATCGGCTTCAAGTTGTTTCATTGGTTCAGAAAGCGAGTAAACGCCTTGTCGCACCTTTTCCATAGTGAAACCTGACTCCTCCATCTCTTTAATCCAGTACTGTGAGTTCCATGGATCAAAACCAATCCAAAGTGGTCTAATTTGATAAGTTTGAATCATATTAATAAACCACCTCGTTACAAAAGAAAAATCGTTTTGACTACCTTCCGTTAAAGTAATAAGTCCTTGCTTGTGCCAAATATCATAAGGGACATTATCCTCCGCTACTCGTTGACGAAGCACATCGCTAGGCATAAAGAAATGCGGAATGACATACTTTTTTTCATCTTTTATTACTAGTAATAACGCTACCGTTAAATCAGTTGTAGATGATAAATCGACACCGCCAATAGCATAACTTTCTTTTAAATCATTAAGGTTATAGGTTTCCTCATTATTAAGGTCACCATAAGTAAGCCACGAACCGCTATCAGCTTGCTTAATATTAAAGTCTTTACAAAGCATCGTAACTCTTGTTGAGAGATCATTTTTAGCCTTGTTCATGATGTCTTCAAGATAGGAGACAAGTTTAATCTTACCGAGCGACGGATTGCTTTTTTGCCATGAGGAAGGGTCATCGAATACTTCTTCGACACTATCTTGCGTATAGAGCCAGGGCAAGATTCTAATATCCTTAATTTCGCCTTTAATCATCTTGCGAGCGTAATCTAACTTTTTATCAAGAAAGCCGCCAATTGTAGTTCCCTCAGTTGTGATGATGAAAATGAGCGGTTCTTTCTTCGTTGATTGACTTTGCTTAATAGCGTCATAAACCTTCGAATCCGTCATTTCATGCACTTCATCAATACAGCCAACCTCGATGTTATAGCCGTCTTTATTGCGTGATTGCGCCGATAGTTTTTTAATCTTATTCTTGTTTTTAGGCGAGTAGATGAAGAAAATGTTCTTTTTTGAACGCTTCTCATTTCGGAGCGCTTTGCTCTGTTCACGCATATTATTAATTTCTTCAAAAAGGATGGATGCTTGCTCATTAGTGTTTGACGCACAGACTATATCTACACCACCTGAACTTAAGAAAAACTCCGCTAAATCGATACCCGCAATAAAGGTCGTCTTCCCGTTTTTCCGCGCCACGACGAGCAATACTTCGTTAAAGCGACGTAACCCCGTCTCCGCCATTTTAAAGCCGTAGGACGCCTCTAAAAAAGCCTTCTCCCATAACTCCAAAATGAATGGTTGCCCGTTAAATGGTGACTTAGTATGCCGGCAAAACTTTTCAATAAACTTGATGCGTAATTGGCCTGGTTTTACATCAAAGATGTAATCGGGATTTTTCATGTCATCTCTAAGAGCATAAAGTACACTAAGCAACTCCTTCCCAACACGAATATTTCCCCTTTCAATTTCTTTGATGTAATCTAGTAAATAACTCATTCCTCAAGAGGCTCACTATCAGGAGTAGGGGCGTCTTCTTCAATAAGGGTATCGTTTAAGTGCGCTTGATATTTTGGTGCTGTCGCTTTAGGGAGTGCTTCTTCAATCGGTTCATCAATATCGTGATAATGGATTTCGCTATCGTTTTTACCAAGGATTAACCATGGACCGATAATCATGCCGTCTGTTACGCTTTGTAATACTTTCCCTGGTTCGGCATATAAAATGCGTCTACCGTTTTCTTCTCTAATTTCCATAAACTAATACCCCCTTATGCAAGTGACCAGTTTTTATTAAGTGCAATATCTAGTTCTTCTTGTGTACACTTAGCAAGATTACCTGCACCTAACGTGAGCACCTTTGCCCCTGCACCACTTAAATCTTTTAAAGCGTTAAACATCAAGACGATTGACTCTCGTGTTAGATTTGGGACATTCGAGAAATTCGCTGATGCATTAAAGTTGCTTTGCAGTGTGATCTTATTAAGAAGCGGACAATCTTGAATTGCGCTAGCGGGGATAGCAGCGGTTATAGTATTTGGAATCCATACCTCATTAAGTTGCGGACAGTTTTTAATGACTGCCGTTAAACCAGCCAAAGTCTGAAGACGATCTGGAAGGTATAATTTCGTTAAATTCGGGATACTCCAGAAAGCGTGACTTCCCAAAGTTTTTAAATTCGAAACTGATTCAAACCGCACGATTCCGCTTCCACAAAAACCTAAGTTATATTTCCCCCATGAATCAATTGATCTAGGGAACGTGATATCACCAAGATTCGCAATTCGATATAGCGCATAATCTTCAAGTGTTTTAAGTTGCGACCCTTCTTCAAATATGATTTTCGTACATCCAGACTCATACAAAATACGGTCCTTAATCGTAATTACACTTGAGGGAACAATGAGTGTGAATGCTTGCGGACAACTTGATAAAAAGTAACGACTGATAAATGAAGCGGTGTTAGGAATCTCAAACTCATCAAATGTACCTTCGACAAGTTCACGAAGTAAGTTTTGTTCTTCAGTGGTCGAATTATTACCTAAATTACCGCGAGCGACATTTGCCACAATCGGCTCACTTGCATAAATATAATTAGCAGTAATGACATTACTTGAGTTAGCGGGTTCATCACAACATATAAACGAGAACTCCCATCTACCTTCCCAAGCAGTTACAGCTTTTGGAATATCGAAAGAATTATTATGCACCCGATATAAATAATTTGTTTTTTGATGAGTGAATTTTAAATAGTGATATTCGCTATCGATTTCTGCATCAATCGTGAAGTTTAGTTTCACCCGCTTACTTTCTTTAAAGACGGAGATAGTAAAAGGTACTTCTTCTGTTACGAGTTTTCCTTTTTTATCTACATGAATATTTATTTCGTAAGCCATAACTCCTCCTTAAAGATTTGCCGACCGTAAGAACTCATCAAATTCATCGTCGTCATCAATCGTATTTTTTCCCATCACAATGCTGAGCGTTTTTATAATTCCTTGGTACACTGTCAAAGTTTTTAAATAAGTTTTATAGGTAACTGACTCACGCATATTACCTTTGTTAGAATATTGAATCGCTCCATTCTTTTTTAAAGAAAATTCTAATTCATCTAATTGAACTTTTAGAAAAGCTGCCTTCATTAATAGTTCATCCACTAATTTAGTTTTATTTTCTTCAACGTCCTTAAATAAATCTACGAGGCGTTCATATTCTTCCATTACTCTTTCGTCAATCATATTTCCTCCAATAAAAAATCCAGGTCGCTTGGATTCCTGGATTTCTGAAAATTTGGTCCCCCGTATTTCTGAGGCGGGGGCTGCGGTACTTCTAGAATAAAGTTTTCGCTCTAGGGTGGGGGGGGTATCAATTTACCTTAATAAGGAATAATTTGCCCACTCTTATCAAACTTTACTCTAGATTTCACGAATCGCTCATGCTCTTTGTTATGACAATCCTTACAAAGTAATAAGAGGTTATCTTGATTTAAAGTAATGTTGATATCGTGAACGTTACTCGGCGTTACGTGAATTATATGATGAACTTCTTCACCAACCGCACCACACTTCTCGCATAACCCGTGTGCGCTATGTATTTTAATTAGTCGTGCTTGTTCCCATGAAGAACTCCTATAAAAACGATTAATTGCTTTACATTTACTCAGCACGGAGTAATCCCCACTTAGCAAATTCTTCAAATCCACCAAGAGATTTTATGTATCTTCTCGCAATCGCTACGATTTCTTCATATGGTTTTCCATCAATATATTCATCACCAATAGCGCAGCTAAGGCTGATAACTTCACCCGTTTCTTGCGCCTTCAAGAACGCATAGATATTAACGCTTACGTCAGCTTTAGATAAATCCTTACCGTGTAACCCTCCACCAGTTACGGAGTCAGCCATATCGCTACCGAGTTTTCTATTCGTTACCCCTGCATCAACTTCTTCCGTTCCCGTCCAATCGCCTAGTGGATTTACTTCAGCATATGCGAACATTTTTTTAAGTTCATCAGTACTAACATTACTATGACAAATGATAAGTCTTTCGTTATCAAGAATATATTTGCCGTCATAAGGATAAATGTCGTAGATTTCTTTCGCAATTTTTGTAAGTACCTTTTGCTCTTCCGTAAGCGGAACGCCTTTAAATATACCGTTATCGCCACATCTAATTTTTCCTTTTTGATTAAGGCTTAAATGCTCGTCTTGTGGATACTCTTTGTAATCAACATTTACCTTCCGCCCCACAATACGATGCACTGCTTTTATCACTTCTTTTTCATCTAATTTCACTGACGTTTCGTTAATGATGTGACAGTGTCCGTGACCAAGTAAAACCTCCACTGCGATTCGCGGATTTTCTTCTTTTTTATAAGCCATGTCTACTAGTGCACCAGCAATAACATCACACATTTTATCTGGATGCTTAGGACTTGTTTTTTCATAAGCCATTAAATATTTCCTCCCCTTATCCCAAGTAAATAACTGAATCACCAAACTTATTTTTAATAAAAGTCTCAATATTATCTTGAGATAGTGCTTCAATTAGTATCTGAGTTTTAGCGCTTTTTTCATTCCCTTTTTTCACCACAATAACATTAGCCATTCTTTTAGCGATATCGGAATCTTTATCTTCAGTAATTAAACATCTTTCAACGACTCCAGCTGAAAGTGCATAGTTTCCGTTTATAACAGCAAAAGCACAATCACTTAGCATTAACGGAATGTTTTGCGCTTCTACTTCAATAATATTTGCTTCGTTCATTCCGTGTTCTTTTAATAAATTAATCGCACGATCATAGTTAGATTTATCGCTTGGAACAATAATGGTATCAGTCTTTAAAAAAGCGCTAATATCGCTCTTCGTACCTGCATAAATACCCATTGGTTCAAAGTGAATGTCTTTTACTGAGATTAGATGCGTACCGTTAGCAGAGTTAAATTCTTCTAAATACGGCTTATGCTGAAAGTAATTAGCGTCTAACTCACCATTTTCTAAAGCAAAATTCGGTAATACATAATCATTAAAAATAGTGATATCAAGTTTAAATCCTTTCGATAAAACGTAATCTTTTGCTTCTTCTAAAATAAGGGCATGAGGCGTGGAACTTGCACCTACTACAATCGTTTTACTTTCTTTATTACAGCTCGTTAAAACAAAAACTGGCAAACTAACAAGCACCGCAAACTTTAATGTTTTAAGCATAAACACCTCCATAATAAATAACGCACTAATAAGTTATTAATGATTTGAATCATTGAAACGATGATAATGATAATCACCATAGATTCAGCAATAATCGTCCAATTAAAGCGTTGAAATCCGTAAACAATAGCGTAATTCCCTAATCCACCGCCACCAACTACTCCTGCCATTGCTGAGTAGCCAATGATGTTAATTAAAGCAATGCTTAATGAGTTAACTAAATAGGGAACTTTACTCGCCCATTTAATGTGAATAATAATCTTCGTATTAGATGCTCCATCGATTTTAGCGGCCTCAACTGTCGCATAAGGTACTTCCGACAATATTTCTTCAATTAACCGTGCTTCAAAAGGGATTGCACTAATCGTTAAAGGAATAATCATGGCACTAGTTCCGATAGCAGTGCCTAGTATTAATCTTGTAAACGGAAAGAGAAAAACAACTAGTAAGATAAAGGGAATACTACGCCCTAAATCAATAAGTCGATTTAAAACGAAGTTAGCAATTTTATGTGGGAATAGTCCGCCTGGTCTAGTTTCTGAGACGAGTGTCCCAAGTGGCATTGCTATCATCCACGAGATAAATAGTGAGACAAAGGACATATATAAAGTTTCAAGTGTCGCTTTAACCATGATACGCTCCAAAGAGATTTTTAAATATCGCTGTTAAACAGTTAACGACAATTGAATTACCAGCCATTTTATAAAGCTGTGTTTCACTTACTTTAGTGCTAAAAGCAATGTCGATACTCTCATCTTTCCACCCCATAAGGCGCCAACACTCTCGCGGTGTTAATCGTCGTATTGAAATTAAGTCTTGTGGATCATTAACGACAACGCCAATATCGGAGACTGTAGTCTTTAATGTTGGAATCATCTTTTTTTGTACGACACCTCGTTTAAATTCGCATCTATTCGTATAAACACCGTCCCCTACTTCCGCTAAGGCATACCCTTTTTTCACCGCTTGTGGAATCATAAACTTTGAATTGTCTAATCCTTCAAGAATAAGGTTATCTTTAGTTACAGTTGTGAGAGTATTTGTAATCCCGTCTTTTTTAATTTCAAGATGCTGGTGGATTTTTCCATCCTCTTCTCTTCGTCCACGTAAGGCGCACGGAATCGGTTCAATGATGAAATTATCAGTTGCTCTACTACCTGGATTTGTAGTAATCGTCCACCCAAAGGGCGCATCTCTAAATTGTGGTCTAAACCGCAGTCCACGAATAAACCCATTACGATTCTCCATGCTTGAAAAGTTAGTAATAAGTTTTTCACTTAAAAAGTATTTTTCCGCGACATCTTTTTCGAGTAAATCACTTAGTTTTGTTTCTAATGGTACTTTATTAGGAAAGCTAAAATCACCATCGTAATTAAGAAACGAAACCATGAAGCACCGTTCTCGATTCTGCGGAACACCGTAATCTTTAGCATTTAACACTTTATAGAACGATTTATAGCCTAACGATGAAAGATAATCAATCCATTCTTCAAATAAAGGCTTAAAGCGTTTCGACACAATATTTTTAACGTTCTCCATTAAGAGATATTTTGGTAAATTGCCGTTTTCTCGTGCTTTTTCTAAAAGTCGCTCTACCTCCCATAAAAGCGATGAACCAGTCCCACTTTCCTTTTCAAACCCTTTCATCCGACCAGAAATAGAAATATCAGTACACGGAAACGAATAAGTCCATAGGTCCGCTCTTGGTAAGGATTCTATGCTTCGTATATCTCCAAGATTATTAACTGCTCCGTGTAAGGCTTCATACACACTTAGCGCATACTTATCAATTTCGCTTATTGCGACTATTTCATGAGGAACATTAGCGTCTTTTAATCCCTGCACTTGCGCCCCTACTCCCGCGAAGAGTTCAATCACTTTTAACATATGAACCCTCCTTTTGAGTAAGAAAAAAGGCACCAATTGGTACCTCTTGCTCAGTTAATAGCCGTTTTAGCTATTTATTTTTATTCATTAATAAGATGCGTGCTGGTAGTACTTTAGCGATATTACATTCGTCACACACTCGCCCTTCAGTACACGGTTCGCCGTTATGTCCGTGATGAGTTATCTCTTTACCGCACAATGCACATTTCATACTATTTCGTATTCGTCCACACCAGGGATAAGCGCACATCCGCCCCAGGTTCCGTGGATTTGACCGATGCTATCGATAAAATCAATAACACCTTCTCTTCCTGCATAGTGCGGCTCATCCTTCATGTTAATAATGCGGATTTTATCGCCTACTTTAAGCGTTTTCATTCTCAACTACCTCGATAATATTGCGCTCTGGGATAACAACCACGATGCGTTCACTTGCTAACATCTCGACGAGTTTACTTTTAGTATCGCCACCCGTTACCATAACCGCATACCATGTTCCATCTAAATACGAACCGTTTTCAAATACTTCATCGATAATGCCTTCAATATCATGGAACTTTTTGTAATTTTCTAATTTCGCCTTAATGATTTGTCCTTTTACGATTTTCATAACCATCCTTCTTTCTTAGCGAACTCTTGACATGAGTCACTGTACTTCTTCCAAATTGACGCAGTCGTTAGTTTAGCGATATCTTCATCTTCGATAAAGCGCATTCCCGCTCGGACTTCGCCAAAGTATTTTAAGAGCGATTCATCACCCTTTTCACGCCATATTTCTACACCGTTATGGAGATAGACATACTCGCGAGTTTTCTTGTTATAACCGAGTTGGTTAATCCGTCGTTTACTTTGTGTAACTAGTAACATTTCTTTAAGCCCTTTCTTTCGTTTTTGCGATGCCTTAGTGCCACGATGTAGCCCTTTATTCATCATTCATATATTTGCTCTATATCAGAGATATAGCAACTCATATGGACATCATATTTCATGATTTTTTAACATATATAAAGTCCTATCAAAAGACACGCATATACGCACATATGTGCCTGTCTTTTTTGCTTTAGCCTAAGAAGGAATCAAGACTAAATTCAACAATTTCAGAAAGCGGTATTTGTTTCCCGTCTCGTAGTAAATAAGAGTTTTCTGTACTATCTTTTTGCTTTAAATAACGCTTAACGATGACATCAACATATTTTTCATCAAGTTCCATTAGATAAGCGGTTCTTTTAATTTGCTCACAAGCAATAAGTGTCGTTCCGCTTCCACCAAAGAGATCAAGCACGAGTTCGCCACGTCGACTACTGTTTTGAATAAGTTTAGTCACAAGCGGAATCGGCTTCATGGTTGGATGAAGGTCAGAAACTTGTGGACGGTCATATTCAAGAACGGTTGTTTGCGTTCTATCATTTACAAAGTAATGAGCCGCGCCTTCACGCCATCCAAATAGGATTGGTTCATGGATGTAGTGATAAGGAAGTCTTCCTAAAACGAAATTGTTCTTCTTCCACACTAGACATTCCGATAGTTTAAAACCAGCTTCCTTAAAAGCAGACCTAAAATTAAGCCCTTCAGTATCTGCGTGAAATACATAAATTGATCCACCAGGCTTAATGTTGTTATAGAAATTAACCATCACCTTTTTTAGAAATTCTCGGAATGAGGTGTCATCCATATCATCATTAAGAATTGTGCGGTCAGTCATACCGGTGTTATATCCGCCTCTTTCTTTATATTGCTTCCCCTTTGTGCCAATTGCGACGTTATATGGTGGATCAGTTTCAATAAGGTCGGCAACTCTACCATTCATCAAGATATCGACATCTTCTTTTAAGGTTGAATCACCACACATCACACGATGCTCACCAAGAACATACACATCACCACGTTTTGAATACGGGTTTTCTGGTAGTTCTTCATCAAAATCGAAGTCATCATCTTTAGTTTCCGTTTGTAAAATGGCATCGAGATCATCAAATCCGAACTGCACCATATCGACTTCATCTAACGCTAGAAGTTCTTCTCGTAATAAGTCAAAGTCCCAGTCCGATAGTTCAGCTGTTTTGTTATCGACGATACGAAATTGGCGGATTTGCTCTTCACTTAAATCATCCGCGATAATACACGGTACTTCTTCAAGCCCCAACTTTTTAGCCGCTTTTAATCTTGTGTGACCCGTAACGACAACATTATCGCTACTAATCACGATTGGTACTTTAAAACCGTAAGCCTTAATGGAATTAGCAACAGCATCAACGCCTTTATCGTTTTTGCGCGGATTTTTCTCATACGGAATTAAATCACTTGTTTTCACCATCGTTATCGTTAGTGCCATTACTCCATTCCTCCTTATTGTTTTCCATTTTTTGGCGTGCTAGTTCAAGTTCTTCACGCTTATCTGAATACTGTCTTCCAAAGCGCTGTGTTAAAAGATAGACAAGCGCACCTAAATTAGGTTCCGTTTCTCGCTTAACACGGTGAACTTTCTTCCTTGGTTTACTACCGTCTTGCTTATCTTCAAGCCAAGTGTCTTCCGTCACATATGTAGAGCCGAATGCCACTTTGTATAAGGCAGTAAAAGCAGCATCTAAAACATAGTCATCAGCGTCAATAAAAGCCTGCTCTATCTCAGGGTGTTTCTTTTTTAACCTCGAAAAGTACGCCTCACTCAACTTAAGGCGTTCACAGATTTGACGTTGCGTATATCCCTTTTTAGATAAATCAGTCAATAATTCTCGAACCTTTGGCCATGAATTGATACCGGTTGAAGCTTTCCACTTTTCAAAGGCATCGAGTTTCTTCGCCATCGTCTTTCCTCCGAATTGTGTATAAATAAAAGAACCCATGATTCCTCACAGGCTCTCCTTTTAGCTTTCGCCAATTTTACAATACTACAACTCTTGACAGATTACAACAGTCCAAAGCGGTTCATTGCGGTTCATCGTGGTTCAATATTTAATATCGCCTCAAATTCCGCTAGTGCATCCTCGTGCCAACGCTTTATTGTGCTTCTACTCACATATATTTTTGTAGCAATGTCATCCCAATTCCGATGGTTGAAATATCGCTCAATAAGAATACATTTATAGTCTTCACTGTTCATTGCTTCAATTTTAAGGAGTGCTTCTGCTTTGAGATTTTTCAGTTCTTCTTCTTTATTCTTGATTTCAATTTCGATATCAAACTTTTTATTAAGCCACTTTACAAACGGTGCTTGGAGATTCTTATTAGGACTAAGCACCTCTCTATCAAGACATGGTCCAGGAATTGATAAACTCATCTCATCATAATACTCGCACCGCATTTTCATGTATCTTATTTCCGTTTCTAGCGTTTTAATTCGTTCTAAGTATTCTCTAGCATTCATAGCCACCTCCTTTAAGTTCAGCTTTAAGCGCATCAACCAGTCGTGATTGTGTTGCGTCTTTTCTTTGTAGCGCCTTTAGCACTCTTTCATCCATCGTCCCTTTTGTAACAAGATGAATAATTACCACGGTTTTCTCTTTTTGCCCCTGGCGATAAATCCTAGCGATAGTTTGCTGATATAACTCTAAACTCCACGTTAGCCCAAACCACACAAGCGTGTTCCCACCACTTTGAAGGTTAAGACCGTGACCAGCGGAAGCAGGATGCACTAACCCTACTTCTAACTCTTTAGCGTTCCACTTTCGTATTGCTTCTGGTTTATCTAGTGTTTCGTATATAACGCCTAATTTATTAAGCCTTCGTTTAATCCGCTCTAAATCATGCTTGAACCAATAAGCGACAAGTAGCGGTTTGCCATTAGCCCCTTCGATAACATCTTCCAAGGCATCAAGTTTTTGTTCATGTACCTCGACAACATCACCGTTATCGGAATAAATTGCTCCATTTGCCATTTGTAGTAATTTCCCAGTCAGCACAGCCGCATTCGCGGAAGTGATTTCCTTATGTTCGATTTCAGCAATCATTTCTTCTTGTAGTTCTTTATACAACTCTTTTTCCTCATCCGCTAAATCGACTGCGTGCTCAACTTCAATTAACCCTGGCATTTTTAGGTGGTCAATTGCTTTCATTGATATCGTGATGTCCGAAATCTTTTTATAAATGCGCTCTTCCGCTCCGATTTGTGGTTTATAGGAGAAGACAACCATACCGTTACGCTTATCAGGGAGAAAGTATTCTTCACGATAGCGGGTGATAAAGCGCCCAAGTCTTGCCCCATTATCAAGGCACTTAAACTCCGCGAATAAATCCATTAATCCGTTAGAAGCTGGCGTTCCCGTTAAGCCAACAATGCGCTTAATATAAGGTCTAACTTGCATCAACGCTTTGTGCCGTTTTGATTTAGCATTTTTGAAACTTGATAATTCATCGATAACGACGGTGTCAAAGTCGAAGGTATATCCGCTTTTTCGTACAAGCCAATCAAGATTCTCCCGATTGATAATGTAAATATCGGCTTTTTCCGCTAAGGCACGTAAGCGCTCCGCTTCACTCCCAATAACAACGCTAGATTTAAGAAATTGAAGATGATCCCATTTAGCAAGTTCATCGGGCCACGAGATAAGCCCGACTCGAAGCGGAGCAACCACCAACACTTTATGAATTAAGAAGGAATCAAACAAAAGATTCAAAAGGGCAGTAAGTGTAATAACCGTCTTCCCTAACCCCATATCAACGAGGAGTGCACTAATCGGGTGCGTTTCAATGTAGTTAGTGGCAAATGTTTGATATTCATGTGGTTCGTATTGCATCGATAATCCCCCCTATTTCTTTTTCATCATCAAGTACATAAGTTTTAAACCCAAGTTTTTGTAGTTCCTTATGACGCCTCATTTGTATCTTGCGTGGTTTTTGATTAGGTGCTTTTACTTCGACAAAGCCAATCTTGCCAAACGCTATTAGAATTAAGCGGTCAGGAACACCTACATATCCTGGACTAACGAGTTTTAAGGCTAAACCACCAGCCTTTTTAACTTCTTGCACCAATTTCTTCTCAATTTTCGTCTCTTTTCCCATGCGACCTCTTTCCAATACTTCAGTATTGATGAGATCGATGAAGTCGTTTCCGTACTTTTCTATATATAATTTTTATTATTATTTTTTTCCTTATATGAATAAGTTAGGATATGACCTCATCGACCTCATTGTTTTGAACTTTTTACTTTAGTAACTCCTCAAAATCTTCGGCTGCAGAGGAGAGGTCGATTGGCAAAATTGATATCCCTTTAATGTAAAATCGGCTGTTTTTCTTTACTTTTATAAACCCGTTTTTACTAAGCACCACATTAAAATCTGTTGTGCTCCGCGCCTTTTCACCCATTTCATAGCAATAGGCACGATACTTGGCGTAAAGTTCTCCGCTTGGGCATTCAGCCTTTTTATCACTCGTATCGCATTTCTCTTGGAGAAACATGGTAATGGTATCGCTTTGCTCTTTATAGCCTTTAATGGCGTCTATTACCTCTGCTGGCGGTTCAATATGAAACTTATTATCAATCGCTTTTTTGGCGCCTTCAATTAACCAATAAAGGATATATTCGCCCGCCTCTTCCACTAGCACTTCCGCATAGTTTTTAATGTCTTCTGTGCCAGTAAATTTATGCTTAAACGGAATAACAATAATCCTTCGCCAAGTGCCGTCATCAATCGTATTTACTTTCGGTAAATTGTTCGTGTAGACGACTAGCGTATGACTTGGCACAAAATCAAATGGATCCTTATATTTTTTACAAGCGTTTATTTTATCGGTCGAACACATGCGCTTAATGGTTGATTCATCAAGACTGTCGCCAACTTTCGTTTCTGCCGCAATTACAAGCCTTTTGCCGCGTAATTCTGCTAAATCAGCTTGTTTATCACGTTTAATTCCTGTCGTTAATACGTCACTTGCGATTGACCCATGGTAGTCACCTATTACGTGCGAGATAGAATTAAAAAACGTCGATTTCCCGTTCCCACCATTACCATAAGCAATGATGAACGCTTCAACATAGACTTTACCGATTAAAGTAATACCGCACATTTCTTGTACATAATCAATGAGATTTTGATTACCACCAAACACCGTATGTAGAAATTTATCCCACACCCCTTTCCCTTTAAGGGAAGGTGCCACGGTTGTCATCTTCGTAATTAAATCTTCTGCTCGATGTTCTCTTAGCCCTTTGACGCCTTTACGAAGGTCATAAGTCCCGCCTGGTGTGTTAAGTAAAAAGGGATTAGCGTCCAGCATTGTTGAATCGATTTCTACCATTGGTCGAACTTCTTTTAAAGAGGCGGAAATAGCATGACTCGCTCTTCGCTTAATAACATACTCTTTATACTTTTTAGCATCTAAGTAGCCGTAATATGCCTCTTTTTGTTTATCGTTTAAACTGCCATCAATTTCCTTTTTCTTACTATTTGCGACAATTCCAAAAACACCAAGAACTTTACACTTTTGAAAATATTCAATAATAAGCCGCTCTGCTTCTCGCAGTTGCCGCTCCGTTAGTTCTTGGGCTATGGCTTGCGCTCCTGACTCACTTTCTTCCCACTTATTATTGCGATACACGATATTTAAAGTCGCAGCGCTGTACTTAAGTTCATTTGCGAAATATTTATCAATTAAGCGTGCTTGGGCTACATCGCTATAATCCGTTGGAGCGTAAGAATTCGTATCAATATATTCATCAGGATTTTTATATGATGGATCAACCACTACTACTTTTTGATAAAAGCGCACTGCACTCTTCCAAATGGTTTCAAGTTCATTGTCTTCTAAAAGCGGATTACACGAAGTTGCTTTTTCGTCATATAGAATGCGAGCATTTTCACTATCACCATAACGCTTTAGCACCTTTGTGGCGTATAGATACATCGTCGCATTTCTTTCACCTTCTGGAATCTCTTTATTTTCGACGGCATTATCAAATTCCATCTCATCAAGCAGTTCGTTTAAAGGCATATAGCCATCAAATAACTCAGCCTTTGGATGCTCCGTCCCAAAGAAGAAATGTGCCGCGTCTTTCGCCTTTTTATCGATGAATGGGAATAAGGAAGCAAAGCGAGTAAGCAACACATCGAAATCTTCCTTTGACGTTATCTCGTTTGTCGCAATAATTAAATGAAACTTTGGTCGCTTTTGCCGAATCTCAAGTGTCCCATTTGCTTTTGTAACTTGTTTGTCTTTCATGTGGTTTCGTGAATAGTGGATGATAAAAGGTACGCCACGCAAGGCACTTTTTACATCCTCTGCCGTAAACCACTCACTCTCTTTTTCGCTATGATCATTATCGATATCGGCCATGATGCAGTTTGCTTTAATAAAATTATCATTTGACCGATAGTTCCCCTTATACAAAGCACTTACATAATCGTTTTCAAATATAGAAGCATCAAGTTTCTGCTTAGTGTCGATATTTATCTCGTGCGGATAGAGAACATTCTTCTCGTCCCCACGGCCGTTAGCGGTGTAGATTGTTATTTTCATGATATATTTAATCCTCCATTAATCTTTCTTATAAAATTCGCATTCAAAAGCATCGGCATTTAGAATCAACCCTTTCCCCCATGAGGGAACAATACTCATCGTTTGCATGACACTTTCAAGCGTTACGTGAGGCGCCACTTCCACTACAATTTCGTCATGGATATGCATCACTATCGGTAAGTTCATATTTTTCATCGCAAATACGAGTAAGTCCCGAGCTGTCGCTTGCACAATGTTTTCGACAAACTTTGGGCCATACGACTCAATACGAACAAACTTCTTATTGTCGCCAATCCCGTAATAAGTGATTTGTCCCTCTCTTATTTCCGGTTTAACGTATGAGAGTTTCCTACCACTTGGCAAATGGATAAAAAGCATCTTGGCACGATACTCGAATATTAACTTTCCAAGTCTTATTACTTTGCCTTCGTTAATTACCTTTTTAATGGCTTTATCTACTTTCCACCAAAATTCAACGATACGAGGATTAGTCGACCGCCAGGCGTTTACAAGCGCTTGTAACTCTTCTTCTTTAAGACCGTAATCAATCGCCCCCATTGCTACTAACGCCCCCACAGCGCCCCCATAACCGAGCGCTAACTCGGCAATCTTCCCTTTAGGACGAAGGTCACTATTGACACCATTCTTTAGGACGGGAACACCAAACATCTGACTCGCACTAGCGCAATAAATATCTTCGTTATTCCGAAACGCTTCTAAGCGCCATTCTTCTTCGGCGTACCACGCAATAACTCGTGCTTCAATCGCTGAGAAGTCGCTAACGATAAACTTATGGCCAGGAGCAGGAATGAATGCTGTTCTAATAAGCTGCGATAAAACATCAGTAACGTCACCATAAAGCATTTCCAGTGCTGGTAGATTATTTGCTTTAACTAAAGCACGAGCAGCCTCTAAGTCTTCAAGCGAGTTTCGTGGTAAGTTTTGTAGTTGCACGATTTTACTAGAGAAACGACCCGTACGATTTGCACCATAGAACTGAAACATACCGCGCACCCTGTTATCCTTACATTTAGAATTAATAATCGCTTCATACTTTTTAACGGATGACTTTGAAATTAATTGGCGTAAAAGTAATACTTCTTGCACATTTTCATCAGTCGTATCTTTAAGTAATTCGATTACTTCTTTCTTACCTAATGAAGGAGCATCAATATCATTTTCACTTAACCAATCTTTTAGTTGAGCGACCGAGTTAGGGTTTTCTAATTCAGTGATATTTTGCAGTGTTTTTAGGTATTTTCCCCGACAAATCCCGTTTATTTTAATCGCATTCCTCGATAACATAGTATCAACTAAAACACCGCGATCATTGATTAATTCGCACATCCAATACTCCTCCCATAAAGACTCAGACATCGGATGATTTGCTAATCGTTCTTGAATCGCCATTTCCGCTTCAACGTCTCGCTTGTTATAAAACTTAAATTGTTCCCACTTTTCTTTATCGTGATAATAGTAATTACGTAAGCGATGCCCGTTTTGTTTTATCGGCTTACACGGAAGACAAAAATATCGTATTAAGTCTTTCCCTTCTTCAATCTTCTTCTTATCGATGTTTAAGACTTTCCCTACATCCTTTAATGAAAAAGGGAGACCAAGACTAGCCGCCCATGTCATTGAGCATTTCCAGCCCTGTGGAGATAAATAAGTATTATCAGGTAAGCCTAGAAAGCGAGAGAGACATATCCTTTCAAACTGAGCGTTAAAAGCCCATTTAGTGATGTTAGGATTAATTAAAGCATCAAGAACAATTTGTGGTACTTTGTCGCCCATCGCTAAATCCACTACTTCTACAGGTCCGTCATTTATTGAATAAGCAAATAGTAATATTTCAAACGCTGGATCTTCGGTGTATTTATAAACACCAGCATTTAATGATGTCGCGGAGTATGTCTCTAAGTCGATAGATAGTTTACTAATCATAGACATACCTCCAAAAAGGAGAGCAGCGTAGTGCCGCTCCCCAAGTTATTCTTGTTAGTCAAGAAATCCTTCGTTGTCACCGAAGTCGGATTCAGCTGTTGCTTTGGAGCCTAATGGTTCACCATCACGGATCTTTTGAAGGTGATTTAAGCCACATGCAATGCCTTTACTTCCGTTGCTGTTAAAAGCGTAGAATGTAATTGAGGCACGCCCATAAATGCCGCTATAAATTTCGCTAGTTTCAATAATTGGATTAAGCGCTGCGTCGACTACTTCAGGTTTACTCGTCGAGTTTGCGTTTACAAAGTAACTACCTTTATAAGCAGGGTCATCTGGTCTTTCTAAATCGCCGTCACGAAGTGGATTTTTAATTGCTGTTAATGGCGGGACACTTTTACTAGCGCCACGAAGTTTGAATTCACCTTCTTTATAGGCGGCTTCAATCGCATCATGAATGCGTTTCACTAAATCCGTATCGGTTTTAGGAATAATAAGTGAAACAGAATACTTTGGTACTGCGCCTTCTGTTGTGGCACGTGGTTCATTTGCGTTTAAGTAGCTGAATCGCACTACTGATGTAATTACCTTACATGGGTTTGTTTTTGACATGATTTCCTATTCCTCCATAAAATCAATTCTTGCCAAGTTTATTACGGGTCTCTTGTCTGTTTCTTCTACGAGAGTTGGCTTCCCGGCTGGTTTGTAGACATATTTGTCCACGAGTTCAGTAAACTTCTTCTTACCAAGGCGTTTCGTTAGTTCGGTGATGGATAATAACTTTTTCTCGAATGGATCAAGTCCTGCTTCTTCGACCGCTTTAACGACATCTTCTTCGGATGTGTACCTACGATTTGAGCGCCCTTCCACGAGTTTGAATCCTGGTATTTGCTTTCCGCTTAATGCTTCAGTTAGGGCAAACTCTTTGATGTCATTGCCCCAACTTATGAAGTCATCAATTTTCCCAAGAATTTCAGCGATTTCTTCAATGGTTAGTAGTGCTTTATCTTTAACACGATAGCCTTCGATTTTAAGCATCTCTTCTGCTCGATGTCGACAGTCTCGTCGTGCCTTACAAAACTTACACCACGGACCACATTTGAATTCGCCTTTGCCTTCGTATGCGAGCGCTGTTTTCGGCTTAACTTCATTCACTGCCCAGTCCACTAATTCATCTTTAGTACATGACCATTCTGAGATGTTATTAAGGCGCGGCTGGATAATCACCATGTTGATGTCAACCGTGTCATAGAGCGCTTCAAACATGCGCATACTTCCGTAGGCATAAATCATCAATTGTGGGTTATTTTCACAGCTGACTTCTACACCTCTTCCGTGCTTATAGTCGATAACATAAATGCCACCATCATAAACAATCACAACGTCCGATGACCCGCTTCCTTCAGGGACAACATCCGAGAAATCGACGAGTACTTCACTAGCGATAAATGGATGCTTGCCTTCTTCCACTAACTTTTCATAAACTTCACTTATAAAGTTAAGTGCTATATCAGTCGTTTCTTCCATTTCTTCGCTATAGTATTCAAGTTCTTCATTACTTTCTTCAAAGGGAATTCCGTATCGCCTTTTTACCTTCTTTTCTAGTAATAAGTGCGCAGAAGTCCCCTCTTTTGCATAAATCGAACTTTCATCATCATAGTGTTCCGTTAGGCGCACACTGGGCGGACATTCCATTGCCCGACTTAGCGAACTACCACCTATTAATGCGTGTCCGTTATCTCTTGCCATGATCAATTTCCACCGCCGCATCCATAATTGCTGGATAGTGTTTTGGGTCAATTTCGGACAACTTCGACGCTCCGAATTTCTCGATTAAGGCACGTACTTGATTCGTCTTCCCATCTCGCGATAATTCAGCAAGTCTTGTGCGTACCTCTACGAGCGTAATCGGTACTAATTCGACGGCTTGTTCAGGAACTGTTTCCGTGCCTTTTGTTTCGGGCGCATACAGTTCTTTTAACTCTTTACGCCACGCATTAATCTCGTCGATGAGTTTTACTAGTAATTTGTCTACTTGTTCAAAATTACTCATGATTCGTTTCCTCCTTTTTCTCTTGTTTCAATCGAATTACTTTTTTGGCTAACTCTTCTGTAACCATGCTGATGAGTACCAGGGCTTCGATTAATTCCTTATACTCTTCACTGTTCTTCTCTTTCTTATCGCCGATACTACCTCCCTCCTTTGAGGTTTTTAGCCTCTTACCTTTAAAAGGAGAAATAGTCGGCGTTTGAGTAGTTAAATTAGTAATTTTTCAATTTTTCTTTCAAGAGTTCGACGCACTTACGAATGCGAAGGTTTACCGCCTTTTGACTTAGACCTACTTCTTTAGCAATTTCCCGTTCCGTAAATTCTTCGTTATATAGCGTCAATATTTTTTGATCTAACTTATCTAGTTTTGAAACTTCTTCCCATAACTTGTCACGCAGTTCGTCATACTCATGTTCGACACGCATATCAAAAGAATCTGGAAGTTCATTTCCAGTATTTTCAATAATTGCGTCATATGAAATATGGTTGCCAGTCCGCGCTAAAGGGCATTGAGCGCAATCTTCTCGGCAACGCTTATACATTCCTCGCTCAGCAGGAATTAAACATCGCGATTCATCTAGTTTTGCTTGCCATTCGGCTTCAATAATCCGGCGGTAATTTCTATAGTCTTCTTTATTAACCCAAATGCGA
>Ga0116190_1000606_pt1 | contig 35225 bp, 40 predicted proteins | sample AD_JPNTR4_MetaG_FD_89808 | JGI IMG/M metagenome (GOLD analysis project Ga0116190, IMG submission 89808) | Active sludge microbial communities of municipal wastewater-treating anaerobic digesters from Japan - AD_JPNTR4_MetaG | ecosystem: Engineered > Bioreactor > Anaerobic > Digestate | place...
CTGATGTCCAAACCCATGCTGGTCACGCTGCCGTTTGTGCTGCTGCTTCTGGATGTCTGGCCGCTGAAACGAGCCGACCTGGCTTCCCCTCCCGCGACACTCCTCAAAACCGCCGGCGGGCTCTTCCGGGAAAAAATCCCCTTCTTTGTGCTGACAATCCTTATCAGCGCGGTCACCGTCTGGGCCCAAAGGACAGGCGGGGCTATGGTGGGAATTGAAGACATACCCTTTTTGAAAAGATTTTTTAACGCCGTGATTGCCTATGCGGTTTATCTGGGAAAAATTTTCTGGCCGGTTGATCTGGCCGTTTATTACCCTTATGAATTCATGGTGCCGATAACGAAATTGCTGCTTTCATTTGTTATAATCTTGTTCCTCACGATATTTATCATCCATTACCGCAAAAAACTTCCCTTTCTCTTTACGGGCTGGTTCTGGTATCTGGGAACGCTCATTCCCGTCATCGGCCTGGTGCAGGTGGGGTCACAGGCCATGGCGGACCGCTACACGTATCTGCCGTCCATCGGCACCGCCATCATGACGGCGTGGGGAATACCCTTATTGTTCACGAATAAAAAAATCCAAAAAGTCGTTTTGTTTCCGGCGGCAATTATTGCTTTGGCCGCACTGGCTTCCTTGACGTTCAACCAATGCGGCTATTGGAAAAACAGCTTCACCTTGTTCCGGCACGCCTTAACGGTCACCCAAAATAATGACAAGATGTACCACAATCTGGGCACATCCTATTTCAAGGAAGGAAAAATCAAAGAAGCCTTTTATCATTTCGATAAAGCCGTTAAAATCAGGCCCAATTACATATCCCTCAACAGCCGGGGAGAGTTGTACGCCATAAACGGCCGGTATCAACAGGCGATTGACGATTTTACCCTCGCTATCAAGCTTCATCCGGATTTTGCCGAATCGTATTACAATAGAGGCTTGGCTTACGATAAAATCGGCGCGGCTGATCTTGCCCTCGAAGATTTTAACAAAGCTATACGTTTAAAAAATGATTTTGCCGACGCCTATAACAACAGGGGCATCATCCACGCGAAAACCGGACAACACAGCCAGGCCATCGATGACTTCTCGAAAGCCATCTCTCTGAAACCGGAGGATGCAAGCCCTTATGCCAACCGAGCCATCACGTATTTCAAGCGTGGGGAAACGGAACCCGGATGTCGCGACGCCCGACAGGCCTGCGCATTGCGAAATTGCACCGCTTTGAAAACTTATCAGGCCCGAGGCTTGTGCCGCTGATATATTGCTTTGTCTGATGACTGCAGGCAACGGGCATCGGCGTTTTTTAACAAAACAGCATTGCGTGATGATCAAAATAATTGATGATCACCCGTCTTGCTTGATATAGAGATTATATTTCTCGTAAACAAATTATGAACGACACATCCGGGACACACAATCAGAGCTTCTCAAATAAACTCGGACAAATCACCTCCATGTTTCTGATCATAGGAGGATTGGTTCTTCTGTGTTTTTTCTTTGAAGGCCGCTACGGTCTGGACCTCTCTGATGAAGGATTTCTCTGGTACGGTTCTCAAAGAGTTCTGGAGGGTGAAGTCCCTCTCCGCGATTTCGCCTCCTACGACATAGGCAGATACTACTGGACCGCTGCTTTCATGAAATTATTGGGCAGTAACGGTCTGTTGTCTCTTCGTGCAGCCGCCATGTTGTTTCAGGCATTGGCTTTGTGGATCATATTTTTCATTCTGATTAACACATCATCCAAGCAAAATATTCTCTATTGGCTCATCGCATTAACTTCTCTTATGCTTTGGATGCTTCCACCTTATAGGCTGTACGACATATCGCTTCCTATCATTTTAACGGGTGTCTTGGCTTGGCTTATTCAACAACCTTCCAGATTCCGATATTTCTTAACCGGCCTCACGGTCGGACTGGCGGCGGTTTTTGGCCGGAACCACGGTTTGTACGGCGCCTTAGCCAGCGTAATCGCCATTCTGTTTCTTCACACAAAAAGCGGAAAGACGACTCATTTCATTGAATCTTTGTTATTTTGGTCTCTGGGGGTGCTCCTAGGATATTCGCCGGTTTTGGCCTTTCTGGCGTTTGTCCCGGGCTTTGCGGAAGCGTTTTTGGATAGCTTCAAGTTTTTACTTTTTGAAATCAAAATGACCAATCAGCCATTGCCGGTTCCATGGCCCTGGCTTCTGCCGGCGGGCAAGACTTCCCTGTTCCTTGCGGTTCGCTATATCCTTCGGGGAAGTTTCTTTGTCGCTATCCTATTGTTCGGAATCATTGGAACGGTTTGGCTCGTCAGAGAGAAACTTCGGAGACGCTCACCTTCCCCTGTTTTCGCCTCCGCTGTCTTTCTTACGTTTCCCTACGCCCATTATGCATTTTCACGAGCGGATATGCTCCATCTTATGCCGGCAATGCCGCCTTTCATAATAGGATCAATTTCATTGTTGTCTCGATGCTCAGCGAAAGCGAAGTGGCTTTTTGCCCTGGTGCTTTGCGTCGCCTGCATCTTTCTCATGCTCCCTCTGCATCCAAGAATATCTTGTCATTTCAGTGAAACTTGTACGACAATGATCGTGGCAGGCGAAAATCTTACGGTGGACTTGAAAACAGCTGAAAAACTGACCATTCTCAAAAAAATCTCCGCCAGATTATTGCCTCCAAACAGAACCCTCCTGATCGCCCCATTTAGCCCCGGGGCGTATGCCATGCTGGGACGCAAATCCCCCATGTGGGATATCTACGCTCTCTTTCCCAGAAACGATGCGTTTCAACAACGAGAAATTGAAAGAATTAAAATGGCCAATCCTTATCTTGCGCTCATTGACAATTCTTGTCTGGATGGAAATAATTCCTTATGTTTTCGTAAAACACACCCTCTCATTTACCAGTTTATAAACGATAATTTTATTCTGCTGAATGATTCGACCGCGAATCTCTCGATTTACATGAACAAACGTTGACCCAATCTTCACTGAAGATTCCAGCAATCGGGAAGGATGGGCGATAACCTCGGTCAGCAAAATAATTTTGCGGGACAGGGCGAATGCTTATCAAGGACGAGGCTTGAGATCTTTTAGAATTTATTCTTTTTTTCCCTTTTGTGGGGAAGAAGCGGCAAACAAATCTAACATGGACTTAAACGGTGAAAGACCGGCTATGGCCTGCGGATTCATTTTGGCATAATTCTCACCGTGCTCCAGCCATTTTTTATACTGATCGTTGGCGATGTCGCAAAACACAAGATAATTTTTAATCGTCTGCTCAAGATATTTATCAAAAAAATCCATCAGAACATTTTCGCCGTACTGAATAATCAGGTGCAGAAGCGGCGCAGGAAGAAGATACTTCTTTTTGCGGGCCTCCTCCAGAATGATCTGGGTGAGAATAGCGGAAGTTACGTCTTCTTGTGTTTTGGCATCAATGACTTTAACGGTTCGCCCCTGGCGAATCACATCGGTTATATCATCCAGCGTAACGTAGGCGCTTTTTTCCGTATCGTAAAGCCGGCGGTTGTTGTATTTTTTCAGCAATAATTCTTTCATCCGGATTGCTTCCTTTGTTGAATACTTTACAAAAACTATTTCCCGTTTGCAACATTAATTTTCGATACAAATATTTCCATTTTCGCAAGTATTTGATATTAAAGACCTATAGACTAATTAAAAAGTTTAATCGCATCGAAATATATTTGTGCATCGCAACATATTTGTTGACAAACAAAAATTTATGTTTATAATAGTGCCATACGCAAATCAAAAAAACAAAAAGGGGGATTTTTATGGACAATAAAGAAAATGCAAAAAAAATGATTGAGTATCACAAGGCCGCTTTCGAAACCTATTATAATTCAATACTTATGCTGCAGGATCAGACCACAAAAGCGTTGGAAAACATGCTCAAGCAATCACCGTGGATTCCGGCGCAGACCAAGTCATTTATCAATGAGTGGATAGGAATTTACAAGAAAGTGACGGAAGATTTCAAGGAAGCGGTGGATCAAAATTACGCAAAAATGGAGGAATTTTTAGAACCAACCGCCAAGGAAACCTCTAAAAAGGACAAAAAGTAATGTTTTCGCAGGCCATCATCAAGAAGCTTTTGGATTTCAATAGAAAAGTCATCCACGATGCTTTCTCCATAACGACGGCCATGGAAGAAAACGCTGAAAATTTTTTGCGTAACTATCATCGAGAATTGCTCTTTTCTCCGATGCAGAACAATCCGGTTATGGAAGACTGGCTAAAAATCTGCAAACGATACCGAAACAATCTTTTCGAAATGATAGAGGTCCGTTTTCAGGAGATGGAGGATTTTCTTTTGAAGGCGACAGGGGAAAAACAAGTTTCAGACGGGCGGGCAGGCTCATCAACAGCGCCCGCAGACACCTCTGCACAAAAAACGAACAAGGCGCGGCCGGCAAACACTTCCGTTCCGCGCGGTGAATAAATCCAGGAAACAACTTAAAAAAAAGGAGGTTATGACGATGGACCCAAAACAACTGGCCAAACAAATGGTCGATTTCAACAAAACAGCGTTTGACAATTCATTTAACACGATGTCCACGATCCAGGACCAGACGGAAAAAATGTTTACTTCAATGATGGAACAGATGGTTTTCTTTCCGGAAGAAGGAAAAAAACTGGTCAATGAGTGGATCAAGACCTACAAAAAAGGGCGTGAAGATTTCAAGGCCGCGGCCGATGAAAATTTCAAAAAAGTGGAAGCTTTCTTTTCTTCCAAATAACCACACGATTTGTTAAAAAGCCGCCGCAATGATTCGCGGCTGCTTTTTTTATTTTTTGCCTGCTGAGCGCTTTTTTCAGGCCTTGGGCGCTTTGGGCGGGCTGACCAAACCTTCGCCGGTCAGCACAACCACGCCGTCCTGATTGGTGCAGGTGGTCTTCAGACGCACCCGGTTTTTCTCGGGAATCAATTCCAGAACCTCCACCCTTCCGGTAATGGTGTCGCCGATGCGCACGGGCGCGAGAAAGCTCAAATCCTGCTTGAGATAAATGGTCCCCGGCCCGGGCAATTGATTGGCGATAATCGCGGAAATAAATCCGGCGGTGAGCATGCCGTGGGCGATGCGCGTTTTGAAAAAAGTATTTTTTGCGTAGGCTTCATTGACGTGCGCCGGATTGAAATCTCCCGTGATGCCCGCGTACAAATAGATGTCCGTTTCGGTGACGGTCTTGGCAAATTCGGCGACATCCCCCACGTTCAACTGATCAATGCTCTTGCCTGTCATCATAATAATTCATCCTCCTTATGCATCTGAAACGGTTCGGCAAAAAAACCGGCTCCGCCTCAAAACCAGCACTTATGGCTCCAAATATTATCCTTCAAATCCCTGAGGTCTTCTTGCAGCATCATATACATGCTGGCATTGCTGATGGCCAGTCATCCCTGATAAGCCAGCGCCGTCACCAGCATAATTTCGTCCTCCGTGAATTCTCTCGACCAGCTGCTGTAGATGATCAGCACGCCGATGATTTTGTCCTGCGCCTTAATCGGCGCATAAAGCATGGAAACAATGCCCTCTTCCTTTTTTTCTTTTTTGTATTGAATGCCGGGATCCGTGAGAACGTCGCTAATGTAAACCGTCTCCCCCTTGAGCGCCCTGGCAATGTTCTTATCCGCCGCAACCGGTCCCTTGTTGAGATATTTATCGCTCAAACCGAAACTGGCCACCAGCTTCAATGTGCGGGTGTCTTCATCCAGAAGCCTCACCGACGCCGCCTTCAACCGCAGAGCCTCCACCAGCTCCCGGGTCATGGCCTCAATAATTTTTTTCACATCAAGGCTCGATGAAATGCTCGCGGACAAATCCAGGAAAATCTTCGACTGGTTCCGCAGTCTTTTTATCAGATTCGCATTTTCGAGGGCGAAGCCGCCCTGTTCGGCCAGAATGGAAAGGAAGGCTATTTCATCTTTGGTGAATTCGCGAATTTCCTTGGTGTAGACGCTGAGGATGCCCAGCATTTTCCCCTGATCCATAATGGGCACGGAAATAATCGAGCCGATGCCTTCTTCCTTTTTCGCCTTATGATTCATCAGCCGCTTGTCGGTCTTGGCGTCCCGAAAATACATGTAGCCGTCTTTGAGCAGTTGGGGACTGATTTTTATGGCGTGCGCCGCTCCCGCGTGAATGTATCTGTCCGATAAACCGACTTGAGCGACCGCCTGGTTGCTGATGAAATTTTCCTTTTCCTCATCCCTCAGGAAAATGACAGCCGCCTTGGCTTTGAGCGCCTCCACCGCCGCCGAAACAATCAAATGCGGTATTTTCTCCAGTTGCCTCGTCTTGCTGATTTCTTTGGTGAGCTTGCTCAAAACCCAAAAAAAACTTCCCTTGGTGGCCATGGCTTATCTCCCTTCTATTTTCCCGCCGTTCTTTGTCTTACGGATTGTCTTTTGTTTCCCGCCCGCTATGTTCTTCGCCGACCTCACCGGCGATTTTCTTTTCGGCAGAGGGTTCGCGGCCTTCCTTTTTGCGGCCGGAATATCTCCCTCGTCGCGCTGCTTGAGCCACTCGACGATTTTCGGAGCGAATTGTTTTTGAATCTTCGAGCTGACGTAAATGCCGATATGGCCGGTTTCAAAGCAGATGTCTTCCACATCCTTGCTGCCCACCGCTTTTGTCAGTTGATTACAGGCCTCCGGCGGAACCAGGTGATCATAAGCTCCGTAAAAATTCAAAAGTGGCATGGTCAGGTTTTTGAGGTCCACTCGCCGCCCGCCCAGATTCATTTTGCTCTGGATCAGCAGATTTTTCTGATAGCAATCTTCGACAAACTGGCGGAAGGTCTCGCCGGGAACATCGGGACTGTCGAATATCCACTTTTCCATCCGCACGAAATTTTCCACAAAATCCTTGTTGTCCATGTTTTCCAGGAACCCGACGTATTTGTCGATCATCAGGCGCGCGGGATTGAGCAGCAGGAAACCGAAATTCATCAGGTCGCCGGGAATATTGCCGAAGGTTCGGATCAGCCGATCCACGTCGATGTCGCGCATCCAGACGTGCAAAAGCCCCTTATCCGTGTCAAAACTGGAAGGCGTGACGGTGGTGATCAGATTTTTTATCTTCTGGGGATGAAGCGCCGAATACATCACGCAGAACGTTCCGCCCATGCAGATGCCCATCAGGTTGATTTTGGGGATGCTGTGCCTTTCGCGGATAAAATCGACGATGTTGTTCATGTACCCGTTGACATGATCGTTGATAGTCAGAAAACGGTCCTTGCGTTTGGGATAACCCCAATCGATCATGTAAAGATCCACCCCGCCCTCGAGAAACGTCTTGACCACGCTTCGGTCCGGCTGCAAATCCAGCATGGTCTCACGGTTGATGAGCGCGTAAACCACCAGCAGCGGAACCTTCAGTTTGTTTTCCGCGTTTTCATTCCGGAAGTAATGTTTCAATTTGACGCGGTCTTCCTCATAAACAACTTCGTAAGGCGTCGTGGCCAGCCGCGTATCCAGCCTCCCCTGCAAAACCTCGGAGGCCTTGGAAACGCGCTCTTTGGCCTTTTCGGCGTCTTCGGCCAGTTTTTCCAGAATCAGATCCAGGGGAATTTTGGGTGAATCCATGACCGCCATCCTTTACCATTTTTCCGGTTGCCGCAAAAACATGCAACAGGCTTTAACGCTGATCCAGAGCGTTCGGAGAAATACCCAGTCTCTTTTCCAGTGCTTTGACCCTCTTTTTCAGAAGGTGAAACTCTTTGTACAAATCTTCAATATCCTTATGGGTCACCACCGGCATCATCGTCAGAAAATCCTGAATCACTTCATTTCTCACGATGAGAAAATCCTCCAGATGATTCAGCATCCGGTGAAGGGCTTCCGTGTAATCGGCCGACTTAAACAGGTTCATGTAATGGCCTTCCAGAATCTTCAGCCACAGGGCGTAGTTTTCTTTTGTCGCCGCGGGAATCTCTCCCTTCTCTGCCATCTCTTTGAGTTTTTCCTGAAAAACCTTGAATGACTTTTCCATCGGCAGATAGAGGATGGACAGGAATTCCGCCAGCGTCGTTTCAAAAATGTTGTGCTTGTCCAGAAGTTCGTTGATCCGCTCCTGATAAAAACGGGTCAAACCCAGTGGCGGGATTTTAAAATACTGCTGAAGTTCGTTCTGATAAACATCGCTAAAGGCCTTGAAAATTTCCTGATCCAGATTCTCGAAATTATACGCTTCCGTCCGCTGGCCGATCTTCCCCGCCTTTTCCCAAAGATGTCTTTGGATTTCCATGGCCACATCAAAACCGGATTTGGCGATTTTCAGAAAAATTTCCGGCAGAGCCCCCGCTGTGTTGACCGCCGCAGATTTTTCCTCCGGCGGCTTCATCATTTTGGAAAATGACTTGAGCATGTTCAGGTTCGTATCGAGCTGTTGGGAAAAGCGTTCCTGCACGGCGTTTTGAGCCTTCAACAGGGTGCTGGAGTGCGGCGGAACGGTTTTGACCATATTCAGCCACAGCTGCGCAACGGACTCCAGCCAGGGAAAAATCGCCGATTCACCGAACGGTTTTTGATTGTCTTCGTCAGCCATTAATCCCCCTTCTAAAAAAACGGTTGAACAAAACAAATGTTAAATGCTAAAAAGAAACAAATTATTTGCTTTGGAATAACTCAACGGAAAACACCCGGCTGCCGATGTTGCTCTCAGCCGTTCTGAATGACGGTTATTTTTTTAATATAGACGGGTTGTTTTGTCAACACAATTCGCCCGCCAAGCGGCACAAACACAAGGAAAGGAAAATCTATGCCCAACAATAAAAATGCCAAAATCACCCCCGATGAATTGCTCAGCGTGATCGATTTTTCTCCCGCCGACAATCTGGAGGATCTGACCACAACCATTCCCTGGAAGAGCAAACTGGTCGGCCAGCAGATCAGAAACCTTTTCACCTACAAGCACCTGATGGATACCGTCAAAAAAGAGCCCTGGCTGTTCGGTCCTCTGGCTTTCTCCGCTGCCTGGCAAAGCGCTTTGCTCGATGCGGCGCTGAAGCACGTCAAGGCCAGCGCTCGACTCGCGGTCGGCGCTTCCCGCAACCCGGACGCCATCGCCGACATGAACGGCTGGATTTACAAAAGCTACTCGCGGCTTCTCTATACCCTCACCGGTTTTTTTATCAAGCATGGAAAATTCAACCGCGAAAAGGCCCAGATGATCTGCACAACGCCAAAAGGCAAAGATTATCTGAAAAACTACATGGAAGAGTTCGCGCAGCTGGAACAGATGTACAATAACATCGGGATCAGCCGTCTCACGGCCATGAAGGAACTGTTAAAATGTCTTCTGGTGGTGATTACTGAACAGCCTTTCGCCGACGGACGCCTGCCGTTCGCCAAAACCAATCCGGACGGAACGCTCCGAACAACTTTCGAAGAATACCTGGCGGAAAACCGCACGCGTCTGGAAAATCTCTACGAAGCCAACGCCTTCGACATCAAGGAATATTCCGAAAGAGCGACGCTGGGCAAAATCGGCTGCTCCTATTACGAATACGTGGACGGCTCTCTCAATCACCGTGTCCGCCTCAGATATTATCCGCTGCCGGAAGGCGTCAGGCACAACGACAAAATCATCTACATGGCCACACCGCTCATCAATCGGCCCGAGCTCTTTGACCTCGCCGCCGGCAAATCCGTCGTGGAGGCCATGCTCAAAAAAGGCTACATCATCTACATGGTGGATCACGGAGAACCGGGCTGGGAGGAAACCGAACTGGGACTTGATTTCTACGGAAAAACCATCCCCGACATGTACCTCGACATCATCCGGAAAAGACATCCCGAAGATGAAATCTACATCATGGCCTATTGCATGGGCGGAACGCTGATTCTCCCTTATCTGGCTCGACGGGCTGAAGAATTGCTTGCCGCGGGCAAGCCGATGGATATTAAAAAAATCGCCCTGATGGCGTCGCCGATGAAATTTGATGACGAGGGAAGCGGCCATGCTCCCATTCGCTCTTTAATCCGGCGTGATTACGATCCGTATTTGATGAAAGAGCTCTTCGGCGCGGTCAATATTCCACCGCAGGTCATCGAAGCGGGCATGAATGAAATACAACCCGGCGTGCAGTACACGGTTGTGCTGGGTTTCTATGGACGGGCGGAGATCAAGGAAGCCATCGCCGATGCCGCGCCTTTCCTCTACTGGCTGACGCATGGAACCAAGTTCCCCGTCAATGCCCACGTTCAGTGGATACAAAACATTTTTATCGGCAATCAGATTTACGAGGGCAAATACTGCCTGCCCTCTTCCAATCCGAAGTTCGACGGCAAGCCAGTCAACATGTCCATCCTGAAAAAAGCGGGTCTCAGAATTTTTGACTACAAAGGCTCGCGGGATCCCATCGCGCCGGCGGGATCCTGCGTGGCCGGAGAAACATGGGGATGCGTGGATACCGGCAATGTGAAAATCACCTGCGGAGGCCTCAACCGCGTCATTGAAAAGAACATCGGACACATTTTCGTCGTCAGCCGCAAACTGCTGGCGGAATTTCTGGAACAGGTGGAAGACTTTTACCAGGAACCCCTGCCGGCGGAAGAAAAATCTGGCATCCGTGCCGTCAAGAATTCCCGGCGTCCTCCAGCGGCAGACAACGTCGTTGAATTAAATAAATTGAAGGCTGAAAACTAATTTCTTCTTTTCCAGAAAGAGCGTTGCCTTCAAACAGGATTGCTCACCTTCACTTATTTATACTTGCGCACGACCGCCGTCACCACGCCGGCGATGCGCAAGCTCTCAGAGGGCATGATGGGCGGATAGTTCGCGTTGGCCGCCTCCAGCATCACCGTTTTCCCCTGCCGGCGGAAATATTTCAGCGTCCAGTTGCCGTCCACTTCGGCCAGAACGATGTCGCCCTCCCGGGGTTCCTTGTTGTTCTCGACAATCACCAAATCCTTTTCCCGAATCCCCGCGTCAATCATCGAATCGCCCGTCACGGAAAGCAGAAAAGTCGTCCGGGGATTCCTGATGAGGTATTCATCGAGGGATGCAATCCCGCGCAGGTCCTGCTGGGCGAAGGACGGCAGTCCCGCGCAGACTTCGCCGGCCAGTTTCAGCGCGCGGGGATTTCGCCGAAGCCTCAAAAAACCCTTGGCGTCTTTCTGCAAAACACCGGCATCCAGCAATTTTTCCACCCAGTAATGAACGACGCTTTTGGAACGAACGCCAAGAATTTCGGCCATTTCCGAATACGTGGGCATCCGGCCGCTGTCCAGGAAAAAGTCGGTGATTTTTTTCTCCACATCCTGTAAAGTTCGCTTGACTTTCATGGAATCTATGATATAGAACGAACGTTCTATTGTCAAGCATTATTTGAAATTTTGCGACAATCTTCACTGAATTCCGGGGGCATTTTGAACGAAAAGCTGATAAAATTGATTGCAAATGGCTTCGGCGCCGGATTGTCGCCTTACGCCCCCGGCACGGCGGGAACGCTGGTCGGCGTTTTGCTTTGCATCCCCTTTGTGTGGCTTCCCTGGATTGCGCGGCTGGTTTTCGTCATCGCCTTGCTTGCGCTTTCCATTGATGTCGCGAACCGGGCGGAGAAAATTTATCAGAAAAAAGACGATCAGCGCATCGTGATAGACGAAATCATCGGCCTGCAAATCACCATGCTGCCTGTGGCAATAAACGCATTGAATCTTTGCATCGCTTTTGCGCTTTTCAGAATTTTTGATATTTGGAAACCCTTTCCCGTGAAAAATCTTCAGGCACTGCCCGGCGGCTGGGGCGTGGTGATGGATGATGTCGCCGCGGGAATTTACGCAGGCGCGGTGATGTGGTTGTTGATGTTTTGGGGCGCGTTATGAGAATTGGGATTCTCACCATCGGCAACGAACTCATGAACGGGCGCATCGCGGACACCAACGCGTCTTTCATCGCGCGCGAAGCCAGCCAGCAGGGCTGGAGCGTTGAGGCCATCATGTCCGTGGGCGATGATTTTGCCGCCATCAAGGAGCGCCTGAACTATCTGCTTTCGATGACCGACGCCGTCATCTGCTCCGGCGGCCTGGGGCCGACCTCCGACGACATCACCACCGAAGCCATCGCCAGGGCATTTAATCTTCCTTTATACACGGATGAAAATGTTTTGAATTACATCAGGGAGATTTTCACCAAGTTCAATCTGCGCTGGGTGGAAAACAACGCCAAGCAGGCCATGTTCCCGCGGGGAGCCGAAGTTCTGCCCAACGCCAGAGGCACCGCGCCGGGCTTTTGCCTTCCCGTCAACGGAAAGTTGATTTTTGTTATTCCCGGCGTGCCCGCCGAAGCCCGACTCATGGTGACCAACAGCGTCTTCCCCTTGCTGCGCAAGCATTTTCCGCAGGATCAACTGCATATCGTCAAACAAACCATCAGGACTTTTGGGCTGGGCGAAGCCGCCGTGGACGATAAAGTCAAGGACATTGATTTTCAATCGCTGGGCGTGAGCATCGGCTTTTATCCCGTGTTTCCCGAAAATCACATTGTCCTGATCGCGAAAGGCAAAAACCAGGATGAGGCCAAAAAAAATCTCCAAAAAGCGCAGGACGAAGTATCGGCAAGACTGCAGAATTATATCTTTGCCTACGGCGAGCAAACGCTTGAAGAGGCGATTGCCGGCCTTCTGACCGAAAGGAAACTGACCATCGCGGTGGCGGAGAGCTGCACGGGCGGCCTGATTACCCATCGGCTGACCGATGTCTCCGGCAGTTCCAATTATCTGGAACGCGGCCTCATCACTTACAGCAACGCCGCCAAAGTGAGCCTGCTGAAGGTCCCCGCCGAAATCATCGAAAAGCACGGCGCGGTCAGTGAAGAAACGGCAAGGCTGATGGCTGAAGGCGTGCGCAAACTGGCCGGAACCGATCTGGGGCTTTCCTCCACCGGCATTGCCGGACCGACCGGCGGAAGCCCGGAAAAACCCGTGGGCACCGTTTATATCGCGCTGGCCGATTCGCAAAAAACGATTTGCCGCCATTACGCCTACCGCTGGGACCGCAAAAGAAACAAGGAAATCTTTGCCGAAGCGGCGCTTTTTTTACTTAAGAACTACTTACAGGGGAAGGCTTAATTTATGGCCGATTCCGAAAAAAATATCCGCTCCTTTTTGGCCATCGAACCGCCGGAAAATGTTCTGCAGGAAATAAACCGCCTGCAGGAAAAATTAAAACGCGAAATCAGCGGCCGGATAGCCTGGACAAGGCCGCAGGGACAACATCTGACCTTGAAATTCTTCGGCGATATTTCCAGAGAAGATATCAATCTCATCAGCTCCGCCGTGCAGAAGCGGGTCGTCGCCGAACAGAAGCTGAATTTGAAAATCGAAAGGCTGGGTGTTTTCCCCGATAACCGAAGGCCGCGGGTGCTGTGGTGCGCAGTCGCAGGCGATGTGGAAAGACTTCTCAATTTCCAGAAAAAACTCGATGAAGATTTCACGGCCATCGGCTTTCCCGCGGAAGTTCGCTCTTTCAAGGCGCATCTGACCCTGGCGCGGATAAAAGACCCGCGCGACATCACAGGAATGAGCGAAGCGCTGAAAAAATACGATGCGTTTACGGCGGGAGAATTTGTCGCCGATAAATTGTTTTTGTTTCAAAGCAACCTGACTCCGCAGGGCGCTGTTTATACCAAACTGGCGGAGTTTGCGTTAAGCGGATGACAAACAAAATAAGATGCCGGCCGGAGCTTCCCCCGCAAATGTGCGACAGGTATGATGAAAAGAAAAAAAATGACAATGGGGCACGGGAAAGAAAAAAAATATTGAAGAAGTAAAAAAATAAATTATAAAAACAGACATAAGGAGGACATTGATCATGGCAGATATGGATAGATCAAAAGCTGTTGATTTGGCGATTAATCAGATAGAAAAGCAGTTTGGAAAAGGCTCGATCATGAAACTGGGCGGGTCGGAAAAGGTTGATGTCCCGGCCATTTCCACCGGCTCGCTGAGCCTCGATATCGCGCTGGGAACATTCGGTGTTCCGCGCGGCCGTGTCATTGAAATATTCGGACCGGAATCCGGCGGGAAAACGACGCTTGCTCTGCATATCGTCGCCGAGGCGCAGAAGAAAAACGGCATTGCCGCCTACATTGACGCCGAACACGCGCTGGATGTGACCTACGCAAAAAATATCGGCGTGAACACCGATGACCTGCTCATCTCCCAGCCGGACACGGGCGAACAGGCCCTGGAAATCGCGGAGACGCTGGTTCGCAGCGGCGCGCTGGATGTGCTGGTCATTGATTCCGTCGCCGCGCTCGTTCCGAAGGCGGAGCTGGAAGGCGACATGGGCGACGCCCAGATGGGCCTGCAGGCGCGTTTGATGTCGCAGGCGTTGCGCAAACTTACCGGCAGTATCAGCAAATCCAAGACCACCGTGATTTTCATCAACCAGTTGCGTATGAAAATCGGCGTCTTCTTCGGCAACCCCGAGACGACCACCGGCGGCAACGCCCTGAAATTTTATTCGTCCCAGCGTCTGGACATCCGCAAGGTCAACACCATCAAAAACGGCCAGGACGTCATCGGCTTCCGCACCAAAGTCAAGGTGGTCAAAAACAAAATGGCTCCGCCTTTCCGCGAAGCGGAATTTGACATTATCTTCGGCGAAGGCATCTCTAGAGAGGGCGACGTGCTGGATCTGGCCGTGGACAACGGCATCATTGAAAAGAGCGGCGCGTGGTATTCCTACAAGGGCGAGCGCATCGGCCAGGGTCGCGACAACTCGCGAGTCTTCCTGAAGGAAAATCCCGACATTATGGCGCAGATCGAAAACGACGTCCGCGTGAAACTGGGCATGCCGGCCAAGGATCAGGAAGAATGAAGTGAAAAGCTTTGATCTGGAAGCCGCGACGCAAAAGGCGTATCGCCTTTTGTCCCTGCGGCCGCATTCGGAGCGTGAGCTGGAAAAAAAACTGCGGGAAAAGGGCTTTCCCGCAGTTGTCGTTAAAGAAACACTGGAAAAACTCCATGATTTGAAGTATCTCAATGACGCGTCCTTTGCCCGTCAATGGGCGCGCAATCTGGTGGTGAACAAGCTCTGGGGCGACAAAAAAGCAGCGGCCTCTCTGCGCGAAAAAGGCATCGTGGACGACCTGATCAACGCGGCGCTGGAAAAGGCGCGCGAGGAAATCTCCGAAGAAGAAGCGATTGAAATTTTAATCAAAAAGAAAGCGGCCAGAAGAAAAACTGCCGCCCTGGATTTTAAGGAAAAACAGAAAATTTTCCGGGCCCTGATGGGACGCGGTTTCCCGCCGGGCCTGATTTTAAATAAACTGGGGAAAATAGAAAAGGAAGAGATGGATGACAATGACCGGCAATGAAATCAGGAAAAGTTTTTTAAAATTTTTTGAAGGCAAGGGGCATACCGTGGTGGCCAGCTCGTCGCTGATTCCCAAGGATGACCCCACCCTGCTTTTCACCAACGCGGGCATGGTGCAGTTCAAAAACGCTTTTTTGGGGCTGGAAAACAGAGGCTACACCAAGGCGGCGACCTGTCAGAAATGCGTGCGCGCCGGCGGCAAGCACAACGACCTGGAAAATGTCGGCGTCACCGCCCGCCATCATACCTTTTTCGAAATGCTCGGCAACTTTTCCTTCGGCGATTACTTCAAGGAGGAAGCCATCGCCTGGGCGTGGGAATATCTGATTGACGTGGTCAAACTGCCCAGGGAAAAGCTCTGGATAACCATTTTCAAAGACGACAACGAAGCGTTTGACATCTGGCACAGGAAAATGAATGTGCCGGCGGACCGCATCGTGCGCATGGGCGAGAAAAGCAATTTCTGGATGATGGGCGAAACCGGCCCCTGCGGCCCCTGCTCCGAAATCATCTACGATCAGGGCGAAGGCACCGGCTGCGGCCGGCCCGATTGCGACATTCACTGCGACTGCGACCGCCATCTGGAAATCTGGAATCTTGTTTTTACCCAATTTGACCGCGACGAGTCGGGCAAGCTGACGCCGCTTCCCAAACCCAACATTGACACGGGCATGGGGCTGGAGCGGCTGACCGCCGTCATTCAAGGCAAGAAAAGCAACTATGACACCGACCTGTTCACGCCGATCATCCGCTTCGTGGAAAAAACATCCGGCAAAACCTACGGCCAAAACGCCGAGCATGACATCTCCATCCGCGTCATCGCCGATCACAGCCGCGCGGTTTCCTTTTTAATCGGCGACGGCATCACGCCCGGCAATGAAGGCCGCGGCTACGTTCTGAGGAGAATTCTGCGCCGCGCCGCGCGTCACGGTAAGATGCTGGGCATCAACAAACCGTTTCTGAACGAATGCGCCCAAGTCGTGATTGACATGATGAAGGACGTGTATCCCGACCTGGTCCAGAAGGCTTCCTTCATCACCAAAATGATTCTCAATGAAGAGCAGCGTTTCATGGAAACGCTCGACGCGGGTCTGCGCATTCTGCAGGAAGAAACGGAGGCTCTGAAAAAAGAAGGCAAAACAGTGATTCCCGGAACACTGGTTTTCAAACTCTACGACACCTACGGCTTCCCCACGGACCTGACGGCGGACATCGTCAGGCGCGACGGCTTCACGCTGGACAACGACGGCTTTGAAAAAGAAATGGAAGCCCAGCGCGAGCGGGCGCGAAGCGCCTGGAAGGGTAGCGGCGAAGAGGCCGTTGCCGAATGCTACCTCAAGGCTTCGAGCTCCGGCGTCACCACCGAATTCTGCGGCTACGAAAAAACCAAAAAAGACAACGCCGAAGTGAAAGCCATCTTCATCGACGGCAAACCCGTGGACGCCGCCTCCGAAGGCAAGAAGGCGGAAGTGGTCCTGGATAACACGCCGTTTTACGGGGAAGCCGGCGGTCAGATCGGAGACACCGGATTTCTCAAGGGCGCGGGATTCAGTTTCACCGTCGAGGATACGCAAAAGCCCGTCGAGAATTTCATCGTGCACCGAGGCTTCGTCAGCCAGGGCGAAATCAAAGTCGGCGCGAAAGCGAAACTCGTCGTGGATGAGGAACGGCGCAAAGCCATCGCCGCCAACCACTCCGGCACGCACATCTTGCAGGCCGCGCTCAAAGCGGTGCTGGGCGACCACATCAAACAGTCCGGCTCGCAGGTGACCCCGGAGGGCTTGCGATTCGACTTCACGCACTTTTCCAAAATCTCCGATGACGAAATGAAACGCGTCGAAGAAATCGCCAATGACATGATCCGCAAAAACGTGGACGTGAAAACGGAAGTCTGTTCGCTGGAAGAAGCGCTCAAGACCGGCGCGACCGCCGTTTTTGACGAAAAATACGGCGAGACCGTGCGCATCGTCAAGATGGGCAAGATGAGCATGGAACTTTGCGGCGGCACGCACGTCAAGCGCACCGGCGACATCGGCCTTCTGAAAATCGTCCACGAATCGGCCATTGCCGCGGGTGTGCGCCGTATCGAGGCCGTCACCGGCAAAGAAGCGCTCAGCCGCGTGCAGAAAATCGAAGAGGAATTGAAAAGGACGGCCGCGCTGTTCAAGGCATCGCCCCTCGAAGTTCACGACCGCGCCGACAAACTTCTGAAAGAAAAACGAGAGCTGGAAAAGGAAATCGAAGCCCTCAAGGCAAAACTCGCCGCCAGGGACTCCGGCGACCTGATAAATCAGGCCAGGGAAATCCACGGCGTGAAAGTGCTGGCGGCCGAAGTGAACATCACCGACGCCAAAACGCTGCGCGACTTCGGCGACAAACTGCGCGACAAACTGGGCTCCGGCATCATCCTTCTGGGCAGCAAGGCCGGTGAAAAGGCCATGCTTTTGTGCATGATCACCAAAGACCTGGCCGGAAAATACCACGCCGGAAACATCATCAAGGAACTCGCTCCGCTCGTCGGCGGCAGCGGCGGCGGCCGTCCCGACATGGCCCAGGCTGGCGGCTCCCAGCCGGAGAACTTGGGCAAAGTTTTTTCGGCGCTGGAGAAATTGTTAACCCGGTAAAAGCAACACGAATATTATTTTTTGTGTCATCCCCGCAAAGCGAGGAAGCCAGTCTTTCCGACGCGTTTAATTACAACAAAATACCTATAAGCCGATTTATACATGTATAAATCGGAAACGAATAAAGAGGAATCTATCATTAATCCCTTGAAATTACTTGATAATTATTGTAATTAGCGAAGAATCAAAAACGATTTATACAGAAAGAGAGTGTCTGCGTTTGCAGAATTATACAGACTGTATAAACAACCTTGTTAGCTGGCAAAGCTATGAGCCTTAACGAGACTCCAATGACAATCTGGTACTGGGAGCAGGTTGGCGGCAAGCTGATCGAGGAGTTCCTGATTGTGAACGCTGGAAAGGGTCAAGGTAAGCGAGCCGTTAATGGCCTGATCGTTCTTGGTGGCCGGAAGAAGCGGCTGGCACCAGGCTCGAAGCTGGACATCAAGGGAAAGGACGTTCTGATTATTCAGTCGAAGAACAAGAGGCTGGGAATGTCACTCATGGGGCAAACCCTCTTTTCCGCAGAACTGGTAAAGCGCTTAGGGCCTTGGTCCGTGCAGTCCGTGGCACTTTGTCGTGAAACGGACGAGGTATTGCAGCCTCTCCTTGAGGCCCACAAAGGTTGCAAGGTAGGGGTTTGTCCAGCGAGTGTTACTGCTAGCCATTAGCTGAAGGCCCGACGGCCCTGACGGGCCGCGGCTTGAGCTCAAACGTTAGCTCCCTTATAGACCATTAGAATACGCCCTTAGTCTGACAAAACGAAATTCAGACGGGAATGATAAAAGGTAAACAGACTTCACGACAGGTAAATCAAAGGAGGTGCAATATGAAAAGGAAACTATCAATCCTGGCGATGGTTCTGCTTATGACCGGTTGCGCGTCGACAGTACACCACGTCATTAAGATTCCGCGCACGCCAGAAAACTTGCAGGCTTACAGGGAATGCCAGAGAACTACAGCTACGGCTGTTGGATACGACAAAGAGGGTTATAAAGATCTAACTCGAAAATGTCTCAATACTCTCAACGGTGCAACCGAACAAGTGGCCGAGGGTGATGAGGACTTTAAGAAGATTCTCCCCGGCAGAGGGTGTCAGTTAGTGGAGAGCCTGTTTTATGGCGGTTACAGGGACTACTTTTACTATCTTTGCGATGTCAAAGACAATTAAACATCATGTCTTGAACTGCCCACACCTCAAGTCACGTGGGTTCCGCTTGGGGTGATATCAACCACCGTGACGCAAAGCCCCTCATTGAGAGAGGCAGGCCATGAAGAAATTTATCAAGGACGTTGAATCAACGTGCACAAAGAGAAGATCTCGATGGCCATTGCAGATGCCGCCGGGGGCGAGGTGTGTTTCCATGGCGAAATCGCGAATGCGCCGTAGCGTTGGCAAAACTCGTGAAGCGGCTGCGCAAATGTGATAGAGCTGTGTCATTCGTCAAATGAAGAATTGCATGTAAATTTTCCATGATTATCAGTTGCAGCCGACGAACGGATATTCCCGCTTTTTACAGCGGCTGGTTTTTCAACCGGCTTCGGGAAGGATTCGTCGAGGTGCGAAATCCTGTCAATCCCCGGCAGGTCCGCAAGATATCGCTTGCTCCCGCGGATGTGGATTGTTTCGTCTTCTGGACGAAAAATCCGGCGCCGATGCTGAATCGGCTCGATCGGCTCGAGCGCTACAATTTCTATTTCCAGTTCACGCTGACACGCTACGGCAGAAACATCGAGCCCCATCTGCCGCCCAAGACGCAAATCATTGACGCGTTCTGCCACCTCTCCAACCGAATCGGGAAAAAGCGAATCATCTGGCGGTATGACCCCGTCATTTTTTCGGAAGAGATGAACGTCGAATATCATGCCGAACAATTCGCCCGCCTGGCCGGGCGCCTGGCCGGCTACACGGAAAAATGCGTCATCAGCTTTCTGGACGCGTACCGCCACATTCAAAATAAAATGTCGGCTTGCCGTGTCCGGATGCCGGATGAAGCGGAGATGCGCGGGCTCGCCAAAGCCATCGCGGAAATCGCCGCCGGTCATCGGATGAAGGTGGAAACCTGCGCGGAGGCGATCGACCTGGCCGACATCGGAGTGGAGCACGGCAAATGTATTGACGACCGCCTGATTTCGGAACTAACCGGCGTGCATCTGAAACGGGAAAAGGACAGACATCAAAGGGAGCACTGCGGTTGCGTCACGAGCGTGGATATCGGCGATTACAACACCTGCGGTCATCTGTGCAAATACTGTTACGCGAATGTCAGCCCGCAAAAAGTTGAAAGAAACCGGCCCGGCCACGACACGCGATCCCCATTGCTCATCGGCGCGGCAAGTGATATGGAAAACAAAATATCAACGACGGAGCATCAGGCGGCTTTGCCTGTGAGAACTTAACCAGGGAAGTATTCCCAGAGGAGACAAATATGACGAGCAAAAAGAAATCCGCGGATCAATTCATCAAGCCGCTTGCCGGAAAAACGGCAATCATCACGGGCGCGAGTTCCGGCATCGGGCGCGCCACCGCCCTGACGCTGGCCCAGGCCGGCGCGGCGGTTGTGATTTTCGCCCGGCGCAAAGACAGGCTCGCCAGGGTCGCCTCGGATATCGAGGCAAAAGGCGGTGTCGCTCTGGCTTTGACGGGTGATGCAAGTCTGACCTCCGATATCGACAGGTTGTTGGAGCGGACGTTAGAATGGCAAGAAGGAGGTCGCAAATACGATATGGTTATCACCAATGCAGGCCGCGGCCTGGCAGGCGGCATAATGTCCAGCGACCATTATCAATGGGAAGATGTTTATCATACCAACGTGCTGGGCGCGGCTTACCTGATGCGCTCGGCCGCTCAATATTTCATCCGGCGCCGGAGGGGGGATATCGTGGTCGTCGGTTCCGTCGTGGGGCGCAACATCTCGCCTTTCAGCGCTTTTTACGGCTCCAGCAAATTCGCCGTGGCGGCCATCGCGGAGGGTCTGCGGCGGGAAGTCTGCGCGCACGGCGTCCGCGTTTCGCTGGTCATGCCAGGAATCGTCAAAAGCGAATTTCAGAAAGTGGCCGGCTACAACGAGGAGAATTTCTACAAAGGCATCGCGCACATGGGAAAGTTGCTGGAGCCTCAGGCCATCGCCGACGGCATCTGCTGGCTGCTCAGCCAACCGCCGCATGTCCATGTGAGTGAAATCATGATCAGGCCGACGGGACAAGATTACCCGTAATCCAGACAATCCGGCTGCGTGTCAAATATTCAATATTATTCTGAATATTAATTGCCTGTGGATTTTTGCGGTATTGTTCTCACAATCAGAATACATTTTTGAACCATTTTTTTACAAGTAAAACATTTTTGTGTTTGACAAGATTGTTTTTTATTTGTAGGGATACGGCAAACGTTTGCCGATATGACGATGAAAGAATTATTCAACCCGGAAGACATTGAACGAAAAGTCCTTCTGATTCTGAAAATTCTCAACGAAAGCACGGAATCTCTGGGCGCGCGGGTCATCGCCCGGAAGATGAAGGAACGCGGCGTGCATCTGAGCGAAAGAACCGTCCGTTACCATCTGAAACTGATGGATGAAAGGGGCCTGACCCAACTGGTGGGCCGCCGGGACGGCAGAGTCATCACGCCTCTGGGGCTGGAGGAGATCAGTAACGCGCGCGTGCGCGACAAAATCAGTCTTTCGATTTCGCGCATCGACGTCCTGGCGTTCCTGACGACGTTCGACCTGAAGAAACGGCGGGGCATGGTGCCCGTCAATATTTCCTTCTTCCCGGCCAGGCAGTTCAGCAGGGCGCTGGCGGCGATGAAACCGGTCTTCAAAAAGAAAATAGCCGTCGCCGAGCTTGTGGCCGTCGCCGAGGCGGGAAAGACATTGGGTGACGTGACCGTTCCGGCGGGCAAAGTCGGCCTGGCCACGGTTTGCAGTATTTTAATCAACGGGGTGCTTCTCAAACACGGCATTCCCATCGATTCGAAATTCGGCGGCATCCTGCAGGTGAAAAACGGGGAACCGCTGCGTTTTGTCGAACTGATTCATTACGCCGGCTCTTCGCTGGATCCGTCGGAGGTTTTCATCCGCGGCAAAATGACTTCCGTCACCGACGTGGCCCGAAAAGGAGAAGGAAAAATTCTCGCCAATTTCCGGGAAATACCGGCGCCGAGCAAGGCGCTGGTAGAAAACATCATGGCCGATTTCAAAAAAGCCGGAATCGGCGGCGCGCTGTCCATCGGCGCGGTGGGCCGTCCGCTCTGCCAGATCGACGTGGACATCAGCAAAGCGGGATTGATTCTGGTCGGCGGCCTCAATCCCGTTGCCGCGGCATCCGAACAGGGCATCGACGTGGAAAACCGGGCGATGTCCACGGTGATGGAATATCAGACGCTCCGCCCCATCGAGGAATTTTAACAGAGGAACGCGTTCAATCATGGTCGTCAGAGACTTGAACAAAATAACATTTTTTTAGGAGGATAAACTTATGTCAGTCATCAAAGAAGTCATCGCCAAAGTCAAGCAGGTGGATCCCAACCAGCCCGAATTTCATCAGGCTGTGGAAGAAGTCATGGAGACCCTGGAACCCACGGTCAAGAAGCATCCGGAATTCGTCAAGGCCAAGATTTACGAGCGCATCGTGGAGCCCGACCGAGCCATTATTTTCCGCGTCCCCTGGGTGGACGATAAGGGCAACGTGCAGGTGAACCGCGGATTCCGCGTCCAGTTCAACAACGCCATCGGCCCTTACAAGGGCGGCCTGCGCTTCCATCCTTCGGTCAATCTGAGCATCATCAAGTTTCTGGGCTTCGAGCAGATTTTCAAAAACGCCCTGACCACCCTGCCCATGGGCGGCGCCAAGGGCGGTTCCGATTTCGATCCCAAAGGCAAATCCGATGGAGAAGTGATGCGCTTCTGCCAGGCCTTCATGCGCGAACTGTATCGCCATATCGGCGCGGATATTGATGTTCCCGCGGGCGATATCGGCGTCGGCGGCCGCGAAATCGGCTACATGTACGGTTATTACAAAAAAATCCGCAATGAACACACGGGCGTCCTGACCGGCAAAGGTCTGGCCTACGGCGGCAGTTTGATTCGTCCCGAAGCCACCGGTTACGGCTGTGTCTATTTCGCCGCGGAAATGCTGGCCACCCGCAAACTGGATTTCAAGGGCAAGACCGTGGCCATCAGCGGCGCCGGCAACGTCGCGCAGTACGCGGTGGAAAAGGTCAATCAGATGGGCGGCAAGGTCATTTCGCTTTGCGATTCAACCGCCTGTATTATTGACGAAGCGGGCATTGACGAGAAAAAATGCAATTACGTTCTGGAACTGAAAAACGTCAAACGCGGCCGTATCAGCGAATACGCGGACAAATACAAGGCTGCCTGCTTCGAAGGCAAAAACGTTTGGGACGTCATCCGCGAGGAAGGCATCAAGGTGGACATCGCCCTGCCCTGCGCGACCCAAAACGAAATCAGCGGCAAGAACGCCGCGGCGCTAGTGAAAAACGGGTGCATCTGCGTGGCCGAAGGAGCCAATATGCCCTCCACGCCGGAAGCCATCAAGATTTTCCAGGAAAAGAAGATTCTCTACGGTCCCGGCAAAGCAGCCAACGCGGGCGGCGTGGCCACGTCCGGCCTGGAAATGAGTCAGAACAGCATGAGGCTTTCCTGGACGCGTGAAGAAGTGGACAACCGTCTGCATATCATCATGAAGAGCATTCACCAAGCGTGCTACGACACGGCGGAAGCTTACGGCAGGAAAGGCGACTACGTCATGGGCGCCAATATCGCCGGATTCACCAAAGTGGCCAACGCCATGCTGGCTTACGGCATCGTGTAAAAAACCACGGCGTTCAATGGAAACCTAAAGACCGCGGCTCGAAAAAGCCGCGGTCTTTTTTATGAACACCGGTGCTATTTCGCCTCACTGCCCGCTCTTTTGCCCTGACCTATCCCTTCATCCGCTAACCCCCTGAATTTCCAATCATCTGATCTTCAAAACTTCCGTCATCCTGTTTTATCCTCCGAACATTATTCCTTGAAATCTCGAGGATTAACTGCTAAAAAATCTTCACAAATGACTTTTCTTGCGGGCTTGGCCGATGATGGAAAACACCGTTGCAGCATGGCACAAATTACTGGAAGCGAAGGATGCGGCCGGACTGGATGACGTTCTGGCAGAGGACGTTGTTTTTTATTCTCCCGTCGTCCACACCCCGCAGGCCGGCAAACTCATCACCACGCTTTATCTCACCGCGGCGCTTCATGTTTTCGTCAACGATACTTTTCACTACATCAGGGAAGTTGTCTCCGGAAACAATGCCGTCCTGGAATTTACGACCGTGATAGACGGCATCACCGTCAACGGCGTGGACATGATCACCTGGCGCGAAGACGGTAAAATTATCGAATTCAAAGTCATGGTGCGCCCGCTCAAGGCCATCAACCTGATTCATAAAATGATGGCCGAAATGCTGGAAAAGATGAAGTGAGCATTGCCGCCGCGCTTCGTAAAACCAACGGCAAATCAAATGTTCCGGGACTTTCTGTGTAGATGGCGCGCCGCGATACAGCATGCCAGCGTGTTTCAAAGCCCCTCGACACCGCCCAATGGAATTCAGGAGGATTCATATGCCCGCAAAAGTTCCTACCGAAAAAGACAAAAAAATGGCGCAGCGCTGTGTCGAGTGCCCGGTTTGCCAAAAGGCAAGGGCGCAGCAGCAAGGATTTGCTTTTTGGTTCGTGAAACACATCGAAGATGGCATCTGCCCCTATTGCGCGGCCTATGAAAGGGTTTACGGAAAGAAAGCCCACGAGGCGTGATTCCGTGACAGCAAGAGAAAACGAACGCGCCGAACGCCGCCGTTGCGATGTTCTCATCATGAATTCCTGAATCTTAGAACGAGAAAACTTCGCACGATTCCACGCGACAAAAAAATCGTTTGACACATAAAACCGCTTTCCCTATATTGAATTCAGCCCGGCAAAAAAGCCAAAACGCTAATCCAAAGAATGCAAAACATCAAACTCACCATCGGTTTTTCGCCATACCGAACAAAAAAACGACATCTGCGGGAATTGACTGCCTTCCGGCAATACATTTACGACCTGCATTTTCCCCACTATGATCCCCAAATTTCCGCAAGCGGCCGAGCGATGGAATCAAGAATATCCCTGTTTGACAACCGAAAATACACCCTGGATCTGATATCCTTCAACGAACGGCATACCGGATTCAAATTGACATTGCTGCTCAACTACCTTCTGCACGATAACTACAAAGTCGTCGTTGACAATGTCAGAAATGAATTTATCCCTCGAGGTGTCCGCAGTTTTGTCGTCGCCGACATCGAACTGGTCAAAAGACTGAAAGATGCCTTCCCCGATTGCGAAATCCAGGGATCCTGCCTGTCAAACCGCATGATCGAGGCCGAACTGGAAGAAGAACGCAAAGAAGGTGTGACGCTGCACAACCCTTCCGTGAATATCATTCGGAACCCCGCGCAACTGGAACGTAATCACAGGGCCGGATATCAACAGAAGATCATCGCTTTTGAGGGTTGTCTCCACAACTGCCCGGATGAAAGCGCCCCATACGGACACCGCTGGTATCTCGCCCGAAGCATAGGCGGTTACCATTTCTTTTGCAAAGACCCTGCCGTGTCCCTGGACCCGCGGTTCTTCTTCAAGGCAAACTGGGTGACCGTTTCACGACTGAAGACTCTGATGCCTTTTATCAGCGTGGTCAAGCTGCCGCGCGGGCGAAATTCCATGGTTGCGGTTACGGAAAAATTTCTGCATTGCTTCGAAACGAACGCTTCCTATAACGTCGCCGAATTCATCACGGCCGGATACCGCGACATCATCGAACAGAACATCGGCAAGATCCCGTCCCATCTGTTCAACGATGATTTTTTTACAACGGCGGAGAGCTGCTCCATGGATTGCAGCGAGCGCCGTTGTCGCCTGTGCTATGACATGATGGAAAAAGTAAAAGAAACAAACGGAGGGCCGAAAAAAGCAGGTCTTTTGCGAAAATCATACCGCCGCCTGCGGACATTCGCCCGAACCGCGCTGGACAAGACCGGATATACACGGCCTGTTTGATTCAGCGCGCGTAGACTCATGTTCCCGTCGGCACGTAATGCGTGGCGGGAAATTTTGCTTTTAAGTCATTGACATAATGGCCGTCACGTCGGAGAGGTCTTCATACTCAACCAGTTCGGGCTTTTCATAATCCTGTTTCACGGGCATTCCTCCTTTTTGCATTGATGATTTTTGCTAACATAACTTTTCCTGCAAATCAAATCATTTATTAATAAATCCCCATCTGGCAGCCGCCGGCGATGGTTGCGCCCAGCTCAAAGCACTGGTCGAGAATCTCCTGCGTGATCTTTCCTCTGGCAATGACCGGATGAAACACCGTCTTGAGTTTGTAGCCCAGCGCGATGCGCTCGATGGCTCTAAGCGCGCCCGTTCCATCATTGCCTGCGCTGATAAAAACCACATAAGGCTTGCGGAAAACCTTTTCGTGAGCCTCCGCATACGTGCGGTCGAAAAAATCCTTTATCATCCCGGACATGTATCCAAAATTCTCCGGCGTGCCTATAGCCAGACCGTCCGCCGACAACAAATCTTCCGTCGTGGTGCCAGAGGCCTTTTTCAAAAACACCTCCACCCCTTCGATGGATTTCGCCCCCTGAGCCACGGCTTGTGCCATCTTTTCCGTGTGCCCTGTCTGGGAATGATAAACAATCAATATTTTAGCCACTATAGCTCTTCCCGTTAACTTCTTGAACTAAATCTACAACAAGCAATTAATAACCGTCAAGCACCTTTAAGAAAAGGATGATTATTCCCCGTCAAAATAGTTGGTTGACAAAATCAACTATCGTTAATAGTATAAAGCTGCAGATTGTCAGCAAGGTATTTAAGTTTCAATTGCGGAGGATTGGATAATGGACGAACAGGCCAGGCAACTAGCCGGACTTATTGAGGATGCCGTGTATCATTTGGGCGCGTACAATATGAGTGGTAATTGCTGTGAAAATATCTCCCATGGCGAGTTTCGAGCCCTTCGTGTCATATCGCGGCTGGACAGATGCACCATGCAGGACATCGCCAAAAGCATAGCCGTGACAAAAAGCGGCGCTACCCGCATTGTGAGTCGCCTTGAAGAAAAAAAGCTGGTGCGTCGGATGAACGATCAAAACGATGCACGAGTATGTTGTGTACAGTTGTCGAAAGAAGGAAAAACGCTCGTGTCACGGTTAATGGAAGAGCCTGCAAAAAGAATGGCAGGAATTCTATCGGCAATGGCCCCGGAAATGCGTCAAATTCTTCTAATCGGCCTGCGTGCCTTAGTTGAAACCGCACTGAATCAAAGCGCCTTCCGCGACGATCAGCAGAAAGCGACTAAAGTAATTCGCAGAACAATGAACAGGAAAATAAGTTGATATACTCAACTATTATTAATTAGCGATACTGGAGGTAATATAGATGTTTGGTTTGAATAATTTTATCACCGCAGGAAAATTTTTTCTGGTTATTGCCGGGGAACTTATCCTTATATTTGTTGTTGTTTCCTTTATTATTGGATTGCTGATGGAATATCTCCCGCCCTCCCGTGTAAGAGATTTTCTTTCTAATAAATTTACATGGGTGCAATATTTTCTGGGATCAGGCCTGGGCGCGTTAACTCCTTTCTGTTCGTGTTCAACTGTTCCCATAACGGCAGGCTTACTCAAGGGTGGCGTGCCGTTTGGCCCCACAATGGCGTTTCTTTTTTCCTCCCCGGTTCTTAATCCCATCATTATCGCGATGCTGCTCTCACTTCTTGGTTTTAAAGTTACGGTGTTTTATGTCGTCATCACCTTTTTCGGTTCTATAGCAATGGCCGCGACGCTTTCAAAGATGGGAATGGAAAAACAGGTTAAGCCGCTTTTGAATGTTGAAGCATCATGTTGTGCAACAGGATCAAATTCAGGTATCACAACCTTAAAATCCCAACCGGCGGCAACCGCTTGTTGTTCTTCAGAAAATGCACAACTCCTTACCTTAATAACATTGCCGACTATTGAGTCGTCCTGCTGCTCTGCCAACCTTGAAGCAAATGTTTCAACAACAGCGCCATTTAAAGAAAAGTTGAAAAATGCATCCATCGCGGCTGTTGATACCTTTAAGGGCGTGTTCTGGTATCTACTTTTAGGTGCGGGCATCGGCGCTTTCATTTATGGATTTTTTCCTTAGGATTTAGTTGTAAGAATAGCTGGTCCGGGAAATCCATGGTCTATCCCTGTTGCGGTCTTGCTTGGCGTTCCGATGTATATCCGGGCGGAAACTGTTATTCCGATAGCAGCCGCCCTTGTAGGCAAAGGAATGGGGGTCGGAACAGTGCTTGCGCTGATTATCGGCGGCGCCGGCGCAAGCATACCCGAAATAATCATTCTGAATTCCATGTTCAAAAAGAAGCTGATCATTGCTTTCGTGTTAAATGTTTTTGTCATTGCCATTGTGGCTGGTTATCTCGTGGATATAATTCTTTATTAATACCCAAATATTATTATCCAGTGACGTGATGCTTTAATTCTTTCCAAAGTCTATTTATCTGGTGTTTTTTACACATAAAAATACGGCTTGACAATAATGATGGGAAAAACTATATTCCAATAAAAGAATATATTGGAATTTGATTTTATGAACGATTTTATAGCCGTGATGAAGGCGCTATCCGACCCCACGCGGGTGCGAATCGTAAAAATTCTCCAGCACAGACCCCTGTGCGTTTGTGAACTTCAGCAGCTTTTATCCATCCCTCAACCGACAGTTTCCAAGCACATGAAAGTGCTGGAAAAAGCTGGTTTGGTCAAGGGCAAAAAGGATGGCTTATGGGTGAATTACGCGCTGGATTACGGCAGTTCCAATCCCTACGCGGCGACAATTCTTGGAAATCTCCGGCACTGGCTGGCTGACGACAACCTCGTCCGTAAAATGGAAAAGGAACTCCCGGGTATTAGAAGGCAAACGGCTTGCAGAAAAGCATAGATATTCTGATAAAAGAATATTCAAAATGGAAAATAAGATAACGCAAATTCGGGTGGACGGCAGACAAACAGGTGTTATCGGACTGGAATACGCCATCCGAAATATCGTTGAATGGGCGCGCGGCAAAAGCGACGAAGAGATTATCGCGGAGCTGTTGAGCCGTGTGGAAAAACGTAACTATATTCCCTCGAAAATAAAGGATGCCTATGGCAGGGCGCTGTTGCGCGAATATAAAAAATTTATCGGCGAAAAAGTCGAGGAAGAACCTCTTGCCGGTCTCCAAGTGGTCATTCTGGGACCGGGGTGTGCTCAGTGTTCTTCTCTTGAAGCGCGTGTGCGGGATGTGATGGCCGAAATGAATTTAGCTGGAGATATGACGCATGTCGAAGATGCGAAGGAAATCGGACGGTATGGTGTTATGGGAACACCGGCGCTAGTTATAAACGGCAAAATTGTTGCCGTAGGCAGTGTGCCGGAAAAGAAGAAGATTCAATCGTGGCTGGAAGATGCAGTAAAAAAAATGGGGCAATAAATTGTTCCGTAAGTACATATTAAAAGATTAGGTAACAATCTTTGATTTGAAAGGAAACTGCTGATGAAAGAGAAATCTCCTAAAGTTCAAGAACAAAGCAAACAGGCCGCCGAGCCCAAGCGACTCAATGTGTTCGAGCGTTATTTAACAATCTGGGTGCTTCTTTGCATGGTGGTGGGCGTAGCTTTGGGTAAATTTTTACCTCAAATAACCACTTCGCTCAGCGCGATGGAATTCGGTCAAGGTTCGCAGGTCAATGTGCCGATTGCCATCCTCATCTGGCTCATGATTTTCCCCATGATGCTGAAAATCGACTTCGGCTCTCTGGGCGACGTCGCGAAAAAACCGAAAGGTTTGATGGTCACCTTGTTTGTCAACTGGCTGGTGAAGCCCTTCAGCATGGCTTTTTTGGCATGGATATTTTTTCATTACGTTTTTGCTGTACTAATCGATCCTGAAACGGCCAAGAGTTATACGGCAGGACTTATTATTCTTGCGGCAGCTCCCTGTACAGCGATGGTCTTTGTCTGGTCGTATCTCACCGATGGCGATCCCGCTTACACCCTCGTACAAGTGGCGCTCAATGACCTGATTATGCTTGTGGCTTTTGCGCCGATTGTCATGTTTCTTCTTGGCGTGGCCAATGTTGTTGTTCCTTCAAAAGTATTGATTACCTCCGTTGTCGTATTCATCGTCATCCCCCTGGCAGCCGGTTATTTGACGCGCAAAATATTGTTGAAACAATACGGCAAGGAATGGTTTGAGACGCGGTTTTTATCCAAATTTCATCCGGTAACCGTGATAGCATTGCTCCTGACCCTTTTGCTGATTTTCGCGTTTCAGGCGGAAAACCTCACCACCAAGTGGTTTGCAGTTATCCTGATTGCCATCCCAATTTTGATTCAGGTCTATTTCAATTCCAGCCTCACCTATCTGCTGATGAGATTTTTCAAGGTTCAGCATAATGTTGCGTCACCTGGTGCTCTGATCGGCGCCAGTAATTTCTTTGAATTGGCCGTGGCCGTGGCCATTACGCTTTTCGGGCCGAGTTCCGGAGCCGCGCTGGCCTGCGTGGTCGGCGTTCTGGTCGAAGTACCGGTGATGTTGTCGGTCTGTAATATCTGCAACCGGACGCGCGGCTGGTACAACAAGGGCATCGCCGATGCGTGCAACAGCTAAACGACAGGAGGGGAAAATGAGAAAAATAGAGATTCTGGGAACGGGTTGCGCCAAATGCAATAACCTCGAAGCGATGGTGCTTAAGGCCTTGAAAGAAACAGGTGTCGAAGCGCAGGTGGATCACGTAAAAGACATAAAAAAGATTATGAACTACGGCGTGATGACGACGCCCGCGCTGGTTATTGACGGAGAAGTGAAGGCAGCGGGTAAAATACCTTCAGAAGACCAGATTAAAAACTGGATTGGCGTCAAATAAAATTTATAACGGAAACTATTGTAAATTTCTTTTGGGAAAAAACACCGATGTTTCCAGAAGAGGGAAAAAGCCATTTCCAAAAGGTTGCGATGATTTAAAAACACTTATGGATGAAAATTTCAAGAAGGTTGATGAATTTTTTAAAGACAAGAGTTGAAGAGTATCTTCGTTGGCAGTTGGGCATAAAAAACGGGTTATTGATGAAGATATTTCATCCTAAACCACAAAATTTTTAGGAGGTGTTTTATGTTTTACGTACTTTATTTGATTACGGGTCTTTTAGCAGGAGTCGTCGGCGGTTTGCTAGGCACGGGCGGATGCGCCCTCATCATGCCGGTGATCCGTTTCGGATTTCATTTCGATCCGGCTATTGCGGTCGGCACAACGCTCACTGCTGTGGTCTTTACCGCAGGTTCTGGAGCCATCCAGCATCTGCGCATGAAAAACGTGGACAAGACAACAGCATTACAAGTAGGCATCAGCGGTGTCATAGGCGTTATTATAGGCTCTATTGTTTTTGGTTACATTAAGGAATATGGAGATGTCATTGATCTTATCATCGGTATTGCTTTCATTATTGTTTCTATACGTATGCTTTATGAAGGTTTACTGGGCAAAACACCTCCCCCGCCTGTCGGAACTACTATGCCCGGCACGGTGGGATCGAAATCTTTTCTGGGTGTATCCATTGGAACGCTAACAGGGATTATCGGTTTGGGTGGCGGCTATGCTCTGGTTCCTTCATTTCTTTATTTCCTGCGCGCTCCAATGAAACTGGCTATCGGCACATCCATGGCCGCTTTTGTTTGGATGGCATTAGTCGGCGCGGCATTCAAAATTTATCAGGGTGTGGTGAACATTCCCGTGGCGATTACACTTGGCATCGGTGCATTGATCGGCGCGATTTACGGAGCGAAACTGGTGGCAAAATTCAAGCCGAATGTTCTCAAAGCGCTTTTTGGATTTTTATTTCTCTATGTGTCATTGAAATACATCCTGCTTTATTTCGGGATACACATTTAAAACACGATTAAAGGCCTGCTTTGATTTGACATGAAATGGATTAACGCATGATAAATAATGCAATTATTTTTGTCGCGGTTGCCATGATATTAACAGCCGTCTCCTATCTTCTCGACCGCGAGAAAACAAAAGCAGGCCTTAAAAAAGGCCTTCAAATGTTCAAAGGCATTGCCGTGCCTTTTTTAAATATTTTAATTCTTGTCAGCCTTGTTTTATATTTTGTGCCGCCGGATTTCATAGCAAAATATTTGGGCAGGAACTCTGGAATCTGGGGATTTGTCATTCCCGCTGTCATAGGGTCCATCACGTTGATCCCCGGCTTCATATCCTATCCGATAGCCGCAGTACTGATCAGACAGGGCGCATCCTATACAACGGTTGCAACCTTTATGACAACTTTAATGATGGTAGGTATCGTCACACTTCCTCTTGAGGCTAAATACTTTGGGTTCAGAGTAGCTGTGATTCGCAATACACTGAATTTTTTTGCCGCCATAGTCATTGGGTTACTGGTAGGGTTATGTTATTGAAAATTTCTTTTACGCAAAACAAAAAATATATATGGCTTGCGGCTTTTGTCACGGCAACTATTATTTCTTATCTATTCGATTTTAATCCAGGCCGGAAAGTGTTTGCCAACTTTACGCAGTTTTTCATTGAAATGATTTCCTTTATACCGTTTCTCTTCATCATTGTCGGACTCTTTGATGTCTGGTTTCCCAAGGAGGAAATTGAAAAGCACATCGGGGAATCCTCCGGTTTAAAGGGAATGTTGCTGGTGATTATTCTGGCAATGCTTCAGGCTGGCCCGCTTTACGGTGCCTTTCCTGTCGCTTATATTCTTTACAAAAAGGGCGCCAGCATTAAAAACATTTTTATTTACCTTGGCGCCTTTGCCTCGCTGAAAATCCCTATGCTGGGCATTGAGATAGGTTATCTGGGAGTTAAATTCACTATGATTCGAACTCTGACATCACTACCGCTGTTTGTCGGCATAGGTTATTTGCTGGAGTGGTATCTGCGCGATAAAAGGTTTAAAGTTTATGAAATTTAGTAAAATTTTTATACGGAGGATTTATTATGGCTGAATGTTGTGAAGGCGGCACACGATTGATTTATTCCTGCGCCGGATCGGCGGATGTTGGTGAAATTGCCGATCGGGTGACGCGCAGGCTGCGTGATGAAGGATATTCTAGGATGACCTGCCTGGCTGGTATTGGTGCGGGTCTTTCAGGCTTTGTTCAGTCGGCCGTCGGCGCGGATGAAAATATAACAATTGACGGCTGTCCCATTGCCTGCGCAAGAAAATCTTTAGAACGAATCGGCGTCAAACCGACATCGTATATTCTGACCGACTTTGGTTTGAAAAAACATGAGACCCCCATAACAGATGAGATTATTGAAGAAGTTTTTGAAAAAATAAAAAAGAACAGTGGCTTTTCAGCGACAACTCAGCGGACAACAGCCAGCGGTTGTTGCGGTACATAACGTTGAATAGAAACCGTTTTACATGATGAAAAATTTAAAATTTAACTTAAGGAGATTATTACAAATGAAGTTGCGTTTAAAATTAATTGGGCTTTTCGTTTTATTGACTGTTTTTGCTTTCGCTTTCCCCTCTCTGGATAACAGCCACGCTTTTGCTCAGGATAAAAACGTCAACGCTACGACGACAAAAGCAACAAATCAGCCAGAGGCAAAATCCGACACGATTTTGGCCACTTTTATTGAAATCGGCGCGGCGAAATGCATACCCTGCCGGGCTATGCAGCCGATAATGAAGGAGGTGGCGGAGAAATACAAGGGACAGGTCAAGGTTGTTTTTCACGATGTCTGGACACCGCAGGGTAAAATCGATGGAATGAAATATAATATCCGGGTCATTCCAACGCAGGTTTTTCTGGACAAAAACGGCAAGGAATACTTCCGACATGAAGGTTATTTCCCCAAGGAAGAACTCATCAAAGTGCTCAAAATGCAGGGAGTCAAATAATGATAGTTGAGCTTTTCACCTGGCTGACAAATGCGCTGACGCAAGCGCCCGGTATTGCCATTGGCGCCGCGTTTGCCTGGGGCACACTATCGGTTATCCTTTCGCCCTGCCATATTGCGTGTATTCCCCTGATTGTGGGCTTCATCGACGGCCAGGGAAACATCACCACTGGGCGGGCATTCGGTCTTTCTTTTCTTTTCGGGCTGGGCATACTCATTACGATTGGCATCATCGGTCTCATTACGGGACTTGCGGGAAGAATGGTCGGCGATATCGGCGGCTACGGCAGTTATTTTGTAGCCATTATTTTCTTTGCCGTCGGCCTCAATCTGCTGGGGATATTGCCGCTTCCTTTTATGGAAGGCGGCGCTGCTAATCCGAATTATAAAAGAAAAGGTTTTCTTGCGGCTTTTATTTTGGGTTTGTTGTTCGGCATTGCTTTGGGTCCCTGCACCTTCGCTTACATGGCAACGATGCTGGGTGTTGTTTTCAGTATGGCATCCACCAAAATTGTTTTCGCCATTTCATTGCTTCTGGCTTATGGAATTGGGCACTGCACCGTTCTTGTTTTAGCGGGCACTTTTACAGAAGTAGTGGAACATTATCTCCATTGGAGTGAAAAATCAAAAGGCGCGGTTATTCTCAAGAAATTCTGCGGCATTTTGGTGATTTTGGGTGGTGTTTACCTAATCGGACTGAATTTTATGCAAGGATGATGGATGAAAAAAAGAATCCTGTTTTTATGCACGGCGAATTCCAGCCGGTCGCAGATGGCCGAAGGAATCGCGAATCACTTCTGGGGCAATCAAATGGAAGCGTTTTCAGCTGGAACACGGGCTTCATTTGTGAATCCGATGGCCTTGGAGGTGATGAAGGAAATCGGAATTGACATTTCCGGGTACCGCTCCAAGAATCTTTCCGAATTCGACGGGCAGAATTTTGATTACGTGATTACGCTGTGCGGCGACGCAAATGAAGCATGCCCGCTCTATATCGGCGGGACAAAAAAGATACACATCGGTTTTGATGATCCGGCAAAAGCAAACGGCACACAGGAAGAAAGATTAAATAAATTCCGGCGTGTGCGGGACGAAATCAAAGAAAAACTGGCTGATTTTTTTGAAGCGCAAAATATTGACTTCATACGCGGACAGTGAATAAATTAAGTAATATTTAATGAAACACGATTTAAAACAGGGAGCAAGTTATAATGAAAATGATCGAGCTTATCAAAAAATATCGCCAC
>Ga0116190_1000607_pt1 | contig 35209 bp, 28 predicted proteins | sample AD_JPNTR4_MetaG_FD_89808 | JGI IMG/M metagenome (GOLD analysis project Ga0116190, IMG submission 89808) | Active sludge microbial communities of municipal wastewater-treating anaerobic digesters from Japan - AD_JPNTR4_MetaG | ecosystem: Engineered > Bioreactor > Anaerobic > Digestate | place...
ACTTTAGCTTTGAATTCTGAACTAAATGTTCGTCTTTTTTTTAAATCCATTTTTTGACAGTTTTTAAGTTACAAATTTACACTTATTTTTCCTGTCCTAATTTTGGGGTGTATTATAGGCATGATAATATCTATGAATTTCATCCAAGATTTATTTGTAATTTTGGGTGGAAGTATTAATTAAAAAACATATTTGATGAAACAATTTATTATTCTTTACACTACTTTATGTATTTTAATTTCCTGCGGCACAACAGAATGTCCTCCATTTCCTGATGAATTGCAAGGATATGTACCCTATCAATTACATCAAAAAATACAGTTTTATAATGAGAATAACGACACGGTTACACTTTCAATTACTAAAGATTCTGTAAGTAGTCCTTCATCATTTAAAAACAACTGTCCTTGCGAATGTTTTACAAGAAAAAATATTGTATCAAACCATGATACTGTTTTTAATATACAATTTAAATTTCGATTTGATGCATCAGGAGAAACAAATGATTACATTTCGCTTTCTCTTTTTATAAATTCAGATGATGGTTATTTTACCAAAGATAATGTAAAATATTCCAAATCAGTATTACCTTTAGGAGATACTATATATATTGAAAAATATATAGGTACTGATTTTTCGAATATGATAATTGTGTATAATAAGGGGTTAATTCAATTTTACGATACTAGAAATACCTGTTTGTGGAAATTGGTGGAATAACACTATAGTATTACTTTCATTATAGTCTTCGTTTCATCATTATGTGCACTATTATTTTCCTGCCATGATGAGTTTTTTAGTATATTTGTGAGTTTGTTGAACCAAACGTTGAGTCTGTGTAACTTTGTGACCTTTTCGCTAAAGCTAAACAATGTGTAGAAAAAAATCTTTGAAAATTCGTGTAATTCGCCAAGGCGGAACAAGTATGTGGTAAAAAAATAGAATATAAAAGGCAACCCAACGGATTGCCTCTCCAAATCAATATTTGTGTCTTAGTGCCTTCGTGGCAAAAGAGTATACCACAATACCTATTAACTTTTATACTTCTTTTCAAATGCCTCTATTTCAGGTAATTTGCTTATTAGATAGTCTATATCATCAAATCCGTTGAGCAAACAATCTTTTTTGTAAGCATTTATATCAAAATGTTCCGATTCGTTGGTTGCTAATAAAGTAATTGTTTGATTTTCTAAATCTACTTTGAGTTCGGTAGCAGGGTTTGTATCAACTGCAGCAAATATTTTAGCTAAAAATGCTTCGGAAACTTGTACCGGTAGTACACCATTGTTAAGAGCATTGTTTTTGAAAATATCGGCAAAAAAGCTTGATACTACTACTTTGAAGCCATAGTCTGCAATAGCCCATGCTGCATGTTCGCGGCTCGATCCGCAGCCAAAGTTTTTGCCACCTACCAATATACAACCACTGTATTTTGGGTTATTTAACGGAAAATCTGCTATTGGTTGGTTATTTTTGTCGTATCTCCAGTCGCGGAATAAATTGTCGCCAAAACCTTTTTTGTCGGTTGCTTTCAAAAAACGAGCAGGTATAATTTGGTCAGTATCTATTTCTTCTATTGGAATAGGTACTACACGTGATATTGTTGTTGTAAATTTTTCTATTGCCATTGATATAATTTTTAATTATAAATTATTAATTTTTAATTGTTTGAGTTTCACTCAAGTTTATAAAAATTCTCGTGGGTCGGTTATTTTTCCGGTAATAATTGCAGCAGCAGCAGTAAGCGGACTTGCAAGTATGGTGCGAGCACCCGGACCTTGACGACCTTCGAAGTTGCGGTTTGACGTTGCTACACAATATTTACCGGGAGGTACTTTGTCTTCGTTCATTGCCAAACAACTTGAACAACCCGGTTGACGAAGTTCTACATCAGCTTCGGCAAATATTTTATCAAGACCTTCTTCTTTAATTTGTTTTTCAACCAAATACGAACCGGGAACTATGTAGGTGTTGATATGCGGAGCGCGTTTACGACCTTTAAGCATAGCTGCCAATAATCGAAAATCTTCGATACGGCCGTTGGTACAACTTCCTACAAATACCCAATCAACTTCTTTTCCCAGTAATTGTTGTTCGGGTTCAAATCCCATGTATTGCAATGCTTTAACAAATGTTTCTTTGGTTGCAGGGTCAACCGATGCCAACGATGGAATTTTGTCCGTAATTTTCATCCCCAATCCCGGATTGGTTCCATAGGTAATCATAGGAATAATGTCGGTAGCATCAAAACTGTATTCTTTATCAAATACAGCATCTGCATCAGAGTATAATTGTTTCCATTTTTCTACTGCTTTATCAAAATCGGCACCTTGTGGAGCATATTTTCTACCTTTTACGTAGTCAAATGTTTTTTGGTCGGGAGCAATCATACCACCGCGAGCGCCAAGTTCTATACTCATATTACACACAGTCATACGAGCTTCCATGCTCATGTTGCGAATAGTGCTTCCTGCGTATTCTATAAAATATCCGGTAGCACCACTTGCTGTGAGTTTCGAAAGAATGTATAAAATTACGTCTTTTGAAGTTACTCCTTTACCAAGTTCACCATCTATGGTTATACGCATACGTTTTGGTTTAGGTTGCATTATGCATTGACTTGCAAACACCATTTCTACCTCGCTGGTACCAACGCCAAATGCCACCGTACCAAATGCGCCGTGTGTTGAAGTATGGCTGTCGCCACATACTATGGTCATACCCGGTTGAGTATAACCTAATTCAGGTCCTACCACGTGAACTATACCATTGTATTCATCGCCTAAACCATAATATGTAATGCCATGACGAGCACTGTTTTCTTTAAGTTTTTCAACTTGAAATGCCGATAAATATTCTTTAATCGGTAAATGTTGATCCATAGTTGGAATGTTGTGGTCGGCAGTAGCTGTAATTTGTGCAGGACGAAACACTTTACGTCCGCGTGCTTCAATTCCTGTAAATGCTTGGGGGCTTGTAACCTCATGAATAAACTGACGGTCTATGTATAATATACTCGGACCATCTTGTATCTCTGTCACCACGTGTGCATCCCAAATCTTGTCGAATAAGGTTTTTCCCATTGTTTGTTTTAATTTATTGTTCAGTATTATGTTTTATTTTTATGGAGCAAATGTAACCAAAAATTAAAAATTAAAAATTCATAATTAAAAATTATTCTACTCCATTGATTTACTTATAGCATCAACAAACGCTTCAACCGAAGCAGTTACAATATCGGTATCGGCACCAAAACCGTAATAGATAGTTTTGTTACATTCTATTTGTACGTTTACTTGTCCAAAATCATCACTACCATTGTTGAATCCTTGAATTAAAAATTCTAACAGTTTTATTTCTTTATCAATCAATTTTTTCACAGCATTGTAAGAAGCATCTACCGGACCGTCGCCCATAGCTGTTTCTGTTTTGGTTTCGCCTTGAATGATTAACGATACCGTAGCCGATGGAATCATAGATTTACCACATACTACTTGCAATGAATCCAATTTTATGGCACGGTTGGCATCGCGTTGTTCTTTGCCTACCAATACTAGTAAATCGTTGTCTTTTACTTCTTTTTTTACATCAGCCAAATGCAAAAAGTCTTGATATGTTTTGTCTAAATCGGCACCGTCAATTTTGAATCCCAACAATTCTAATCGGTGACGTAATGCAGCACGGCCACTACGTGCTGTAAGGATAATAGACGATTCGTCAACACCAACATCTTTAGGGTCAATAATTTCGTAATTCTCACGATTTTTTAACACACCGTCTTGATGTATTCCCGAAGAATGAGCAAATGCATTTTTACCAACAATAGCTTTGTTTGCTTGTACCGGACTCTTCATTAATCGTTGTACCAAACGGCTGGTTTGTAATATGCGAGGAGTAACAATATCGGTATATACGCCTAATTTGTGACTTTTTATTGCCATTACAACTTCTTCCATAGCTGTATTCCCTGCGCGTTCACCTACACCGTTAAGGGTAACTTCAACTTGGCGTGCTCCATTAAGTACTCCAGACATGGTATTGGCAGTTGCCATTCCCAAATCGTTGTGGCAATGGGTAGAAAGTATAGCTTTATGAATATTTGGCACATTATCTATTAAATATTTGATTTTTGCACCATATTCATGCGGTAAGCAATAGCCGGTAGTATCGGGAATGTTAACTACGGTAGCACCTGCAGCAATTACAGCTTCTACTACACGTGCAAGATATTCATTGTCGCTGCGTCCGGCATCTTCACAGTAAAATTCTACATCTTCTACAAATTTTTTGGCATATTTTACAGCGTCAACACCACGACGAATAATTTCTTCGGGGGTAGAATTTAATTTTGACACTATATGATACGGTGATACACCAATACCGGTATGAATTCTCGGACGTTTTGCGTATTTAAGAGCTTCGGCAGCTACTTCAATATCTTTTTGAACAGCACGAGTCAATCCGCAGATAATGGGATTGGTAACTGCTTTTGAAATTTGTACTACCGAATCAAAATCACCGGGACTTGAAATAGGAAATCCGGCTTCAATAATGTCAACACCAAGAAGTTCTAAAGCTTTTGCAACTTCAATTTTTTCAACCATGTTTAATTGATTTCCCGGTGCTTGTTCGCCATCACGTAAGGTGGTGTCGAACACAAAAACTTTATCATTCATATTTATTTTGTTTACATATTTATTAAAAAAAAATAAAAACCCCCAAAGCTTAGAAGCAAAGGGGGCTTTTTATATTGTAATTATTGTTACTCATATTACTGTATATACCAACAACCCCCTAGCATTAGCTAATGAGCAGCAGGTTGAGTAATATGGTAATTAATTGTTTCATCTGTTTATTTATTTACTGCAAATATATTTTATTTTATATAATAGTCAAAAAAAACAAAGAAAAATTACAGATTTTTTATAAATCTGTAATTCTTAAATACTACGTTCATAACTATTTAATAAAAAATAATACAATATAGTATATGACAATTAGCATGTTTTGTAATTTTGCAAAAAAACGATTACATTGGGTAAGCAAGCGATAAATCAACAAGCTCATGCAACTATACAACAAAGCACACATAGTGATTCTTTGGGTATTATTTCATTGCAACCATCACAATCTCAAGGTATTCAATTCCCTTATGCTTATAGTCAACAGCAATCAGTAACTGATACTTTACAGGCACAAGAACAAATTGTTCAATTACCCAAAGAAACAATCAATAATCAATCGGTTCGGTTTCCATATATAGTATCCAATTCAGCTCCAGATTTGGATTTTTCAGTGTCAATGTTTGAATATGGTGATTCGGTAGATTTTTCACATAAATTGGAAAAAACAAAACAGAAAGAATTTACGCAAGAATTTAAAGAAAAGGTTTTTGTAATAAATTATAAGCAAATAAACGAAACTACCAACAATTGGATGTTTTGGCTTATTTTAGGAGTGCTGGTATTGTTTGGATGGTCGCGATTGTTTTATAAAAAACAATTGGAATTGTTGATGTCGGCTATATTACATTATAATTTTGCAGTAAAAGGTATTCGTAATGCAAGTGAAAATTCACAGCGTTTTTCAAATATGTTGCAATTTATATTTTCGGTAAATATTGCTTTGTTTACATATCAGGTCTATAATTATTTTGTGCCACTTACTCTTACCGGATTCAAAGCTCTTGGAGTCGTATTAATAATAACAATAGCTTTTTTGTTATTATATGGAGTAAAAGATATGTTTTATAAATTTCTTGGATTTATTTTTAATGAACAATCATATGCATATGAATATTTATTTAATGTTCATTTGTATAATCGGGTTTTAGGGCTTTTTTTATTTCCGGTAATAATAGCGTTTGGATTTGTGCAAGAGCATGTAATTGACCATAAATTAATACTTTACGCAGGATTTTTATTGTTAGTAATATTTTTTATTTTTAGAATTATTAGAGGAATTCAAATAAGTATTAAAGCAAATGTTTCAATTTTATATATGTTTTTGTACTTTTGCACTCTCGAAATATTACCTATAGCAATATTGGTAAAATTTGGGTCAATAGTACTTAATGCATTATAATTACGGTATATATAAAAAGATACATACTATTATGAAAATTAAAAAGATACTGGTATCGCAACCGAAACCCGACAATGACAAATCGCCGTATTTTGAATTGGCTCGAAAGAACAATATTCAAATAGATTTTCGTCCTTTTATTCATGTAGAAGAAATATCTGCAGCAGATTTCAGAAAACAAAAAATTTCTATTTTGGATCATACTGCTGTAATGTTTACAAGCAGAACTGCAATTGATCATTTTTTTAGAATAGCCAAAGAAATGCGTTTAACTATTCCCGATACTATGAAATATTTCTGTATATCGGAATCTACAGCATTTTATTTGCAAAAATATATAGTGTATCGTAAACGTAAGATTTTTTATGCTAATGGTAAATTTGATGATTTAATTGCTATTTCTAAAAAATTTATTTCAGAAAAATTTCTTGTGCCTCTTTCTGATATTCATAAACAAGAAATTCCGGAAAAATTAACAAAAGAAAAATTCGATTTTACTAAAGCCATTTTATACAAAACAGTAAGTAGTGATTTGTCTGATCTTAAAAATGTAGATTACGATATATTAGTGTTTTTTAGTCCATCGGGTATAGCTTCGTTAAAACAAAATTTCCCTGATTTTAAACAAGAAAATATATATATAGGAGCTTTTGGAGCAACTACCGGAAAAGCTGTAATAGATGCAGGTTTACGATTAGATATACCTGCACCAATGCCTAAAGCACCCTCAATGACTATGGCTTTGGAACAATTTATCAAAAAAATAAATAAAGAAGGTAAAGCAAAAGATTAATATAATGGATACACAAGGCTTTTTAAAAGCCCACCGACTTTCGTCAAAAAAAGATATTGAACAACTTATAGCTCAAGGGAATTCAGTAAATGAATTCCCTTTGCGGTTTTTATGGAGTAGTTCATCTCATAATTCATTTGATATACAAATTGCTGTAAGTATTCCCAAAAAAAGGTTTGCTCATGCTGTTGACAGAAACCTTCTTAAACGAAGAATTCGTGAATCATTTCGTAAACAATATAAGCGTATCGATAGTTCGGCGTTAGTTCGTATTCACTTACTGATAGTATATGTAGATAGCATTCAACATAATTTTTCAACTATTGATGACAGAATGCACAAAGCTCTGCAAAAAATCATTCAAAAAATACAATAGCATATGTGTACTGTTTGTAATTATATTCTTATAATACCTATTAAACTCTATCAGTGGTTTATTTCTCCATGGTTGCCAAATTCATGCAGATATACACCTACATGCTCGCAATATGGCATAGAAGCTATTCAAAAATATGGAGTATTCAAAGGCGGTTATATGCTTATTAAACGATTGTTGCGTTGTCATCCGTGGGGAGGACATGGGCACGATCCAGTTGTATAATTAACTTTATTATATAATACAGTGTGTTGAATTAGATTTTTTGTATTTTTACATGAATTTCTAAAAATGTAAAAATTATATGTCACACAATTATTTTAAAACGTATCCTTCAAAAGAGGGATTTTTTAATGAATACGGTGGAGCATTTATACCACCTGTATTAGAGAGTGAAATGAAAAAAATTACCGATGCGTATTTTACTATTAGTAAGTCTCATGATTTTATAAATGAGTTACGAAGTATTCGTAAACATTATCAGGGAAGACCTACGCCGGTATATTATTGTAATAGGTTATCACAAAAATACGGTGGTAGAATCTATTTAAAACGCGAAGATTTGAATCATACGGGTGCTCATAAATTGAATCACTGTATGGGTGAAGCATTGCTTGCTAAATATTTGGGTAAAAAGAAATTAATAGCAGAAACCGGTGCCGGACAACATGGTGTTGCACTTGCAACTGCGGCGGCATATTTTGGATTAGAATGTGAAATTCATATGGGCGAGGTTGATATTGCAAAAGAACATCCGAATGTGGTGCGTATGAAAATACTTGGAGCTACGGTAGTTCCTGTAACTCATGGACTCAAAACATTAAAAGAGGCGGTAGATTCCGCTTTTGAAGCGTATCTTAAAGATCCTGTAAATTCTATATATTGTATAGGTTCTGTTGTTGGTCCGCATCCATTTCCAATGATGGTTCGCGATTTTCAGCGTGTAGTGGGTATAGAAGCTCGTGAACAATATTTAGAAATGACGGGAGAACTACCTGATAGCGTGGTAGCTTGTGTTGGCGGTGGAAGTAATGCTATGGGTTTGTTTTCGGCATTTTTAGAAGATGAAGAAGTTTCTATTTATGGCGTAGAGCCGGGTGGTCGTTCTATGAATCTTGGCGACCATGCAGCAACTATGACTTTTGGTACTCCGGGTATAATTCATGGTTTTAAATGTTATACATTACAAGATGAAAAAGGTGAACCATCGCCTGTGTATTCTGTAGCAAGTGGTTTAGATTATCCGGGTGTAGGCCCCGAACATTCTATGTTGAAAGACATTAAACGCGTTACTTATGATGTAATAAATGACAAAGAATGTATAGAAGCGTTTTATGAATTAAGCCGATTAGAAGGTATAATTCCTGCATTAGAAAGTTCACATGCTGTAGCATATGCTCTTAAATTGGCACAACAATATCCACAATCGTCTATATTAGTAAATTTAAGTGGTAGAGGCGACAAAGACATTGATTTTGTTGTAGATACATTTGGATTGCCCAAATAATATTATACAATTGAAATAATATAAAGCTCTGTATTTGCTTGTAAATACAGAGCTTTTTTGTTGTGTTTAAATGTTTATAGTAGACTGAATAATAATATTTTATAAAATAAATAATGTATATAAAAATTATGTACATTTGAAAAAATATTAATACATACTGTTATGAAAAAAATCTTATGTTATGCCATTCCTTTTGCATTGGTTTGTTTCGGTTTTTCAACCGGATATGCTCAAACACGTGTAATGCTTCATCATGCGGGTACTGTTACTGCATATAGCGGAATAAATGCTTTTGTTGCTGCAAATACAGCTGCTGTAAATGGTGATACTATTTATTTGTCAGGTGGTTTTTTTACTTCTGCTACTATTTCAAAAAAATTAGTTGTTATAGGCACAGGAGTATTTCCCGATTCTACGTCTGCCACCGGCATATCAAGACTTACTTCAACACTTTCGTTGGCAGCCGGTTCTGATAGTACTATAATAGAAGGATTGTATATAGATGGTAATATTAATTTTGCTGCTAATACTGCAATCAAAGATGTACTAATTCGCCGAAATGAGTTTAATGAACTTAATATTACCGGGAGTTCCCGAAATAATCTAAGAACTATAATTAATCAAAATATTATTAAAGGCCCTGTGTCAGTTGAAAATGCCGATGCCTTAATTTTTGCTAATAATATATTTCATCATCATATGTATAATGTTTCAAATGCATTGATTGAACATAATAATATAATAACATCTGCCGGTAGTTGGTCGGTTTTACTTAATGGTATTTCGGATTGTTTGATTAAAAATAATATTTTTAAAATATCATTTGGATATGCCGCTTCGTTTTTGTCAGGTAATAATAATGTTTTTCAAAATAATATTTTAAATTTTGCTTTAAGCGGAGGAACGCAAACATATAGTAATAATTTACAAGTGCATTCAGATTCTATTTTTGTAAATGATATTACCCCTTATACAATAAACTATGGAAGCAATTATCATATTCGTCCTTATTTATATACAACAGCATCTACGTATGCTACCGATGGTACCGAGGTGGGAATATATGGTGGTAGTGAACAATTTAAGTTTAAAGAGGCTTTGGTTCCCCGAAATCCTCATATTATTTCTAAAGAAATTGACCAAACAACAAGTGCCGATGGTAAGTTGCGGGTAAAGATTAAGGTAAGTGCCCAAAATAAGTAATTCTTATATTGTTAGGAATGAGTAGGCATGTTTTATACATTATGGTATATTGTATTGCTATGCAGGTATCTGCGTATGCACAATTTACTATTACTAAATACACCTATTGGTTCAATAATGACGTGTCACAAGCTGTTACAGTAGCTACACCACCACAAGAAATATTGGAAATAGACGAACGTATATCTACCAATCATTTACCTAAAGGGTTACATACGTTTAATATACAGTTTTTTGATGCAAATGAATTGGCAAGTTCAGTTGTTAGTCATTTTTTTACAAATTTACCTCTATTGTCGGCATCAACACAAACAATAGTAGCTTGTGAATATTGGTTTGATTCTAATTATGCTCAAGCAATTACAAAAACAGTAACGGCAGCATCTGTAGTTACTGTTTTGGATTCCGTATCGATAAGTCAATTAACTGACGGTTTACATACGTGTAATATTCGTTTCAAAAATTCAGATGGTATATATAGTAGTGTAGTAAGTAGTTTTTTTACAAAACTTCCACAACAAGTTATACAATTAAATACAATTACATCGTTCGAGCTTTGGTTCGATTCTGATTATACTAATAAACAAGTGATGTCGGTTACTCCCGGAGCAAGTATAATAATGCTTGATTCTATAGTTGCATCGCAATTAACATCAGGATTACATACATGTAATATTCGTTTCAAAGATTCACAAAATAGATACAGTTCAGTAGTTAGTCAATTTTTTACAAAATTTTCTGTTCCAATTACTGTATCAAATTCGGTTGATATTTGTGAGTATTGGTTTGATGCTGATTACGGGAATAAACAAACAAAAAATATAAGCAATAGTTATATAATAGAATTCTTAGATTCTATACAAACAGCTTCTCTTACAAACGGATTACATACATTTAATATTAGATTCCGTAATAGTCAGGGAGTTTGGTCGTCTCCGGTAAGTTCTTTTTTTACAAAATATTCCGAGTCGCTTGTAACTGTTCGCACAATTACCGAATATGAATATTGGTTTGACACAGATATATCGCAGGTTGTGAAAAAAATATGTAGCACCCCTATTACTACACTCTCGCTTATAGACTCTATTCAAACAGACAATATTACTACGGGATTGCATACACTTACTTTTCGTTTCAAAGATAATACAGGCAAGTGGAGTCCTTCAATAAGTTCATATTTTACAAAATTGCCATATTTTCCGGCTACAGAAAGTACAATAGTCGGGTATCAATATTGGTTTGATGCAGATATAACAACAAAAAAATATACACAAGTTCTTGCACAAACACGTGTAGAAATCTTGGAAGATATTGATGTTTCTTCATTGCCAAATGGGTTTCATACTATTATATTTCAATTTAAGTATGCCAATAATACTTGGAGTTCACCTATAACTCATTATTTTGTAAAAGAACAATCTACTATAATTCAACCGGTTATTTCACGCCTTGCGTATTGGTTTGATGATGATGAACATACAAATACAATAATATTGTTGCAGCCAACACAAGTAACTACAATTGATACACTTGTCTCAATGATACATATACCCAAAGGTAAACATGTAATTCATATGCAGGTAGGCGATTTTCAAGGTAATTGGAGTGTTCCAATTAGCGATTCATTAGTAAAATTACCATATCCTATTGCTTATTTTACAATTGATACTATACAAGGTTGCGATTCACTATCTGTACAATTTACTAACAAAAGTATAGATGGAGATATCTATACGTGGAATTTTGGTGATGGTAATTCTTCTAATGATTTGAATCCTAAACATACATATTTACAATCGGGAGTATATTCTGTAAGTTTGCAGGCTATAGATACAACAATACACAAAGATTCTACTAAAGTTCAATTCAATCTTATACAAATATATGATTCTCCTCAAGTGAAGTTTATAGTTCCTTCTGTAACTATTTGTGATGGAGATTCGGTAGAAATATCTGTTGATAATACATGGGAAACGTACACATGGAATACCTCATCTTCAGCCTCCTCAATAATTGTAAAAGAGTCCGGTGTATATTCAGTGCAAATTACCGATATACATTCATGTTTTGCTAAAGATTCGATAGAAATGACACGTGTTGCAAAACCTATTGTGTTTATAGGTGCAGATACGGCAATATGTAAAGGTAATGCTGTGGTATTAGATGCTCAAAATTTAGGAGCTACATACATATGGAATACGGGAGCTATTACACAAACAATAGTTGCTGACACTACGGGAATATATGCTGTTGAAGTTATAAATCAAAATAATTGTTCAGTATCCGATACAATACAATTTATAGTTCATGATGTTCCTGCTATATCTTTGGGTACAGATACGGCAATATGTAAAGGTAATACTATTGAATTAGGTCCTTTTGATGATGCCAATACCTATGTATGGAATACCGGCGATAGAACAAATAGGCTTATACTTTCAGAATCGCAACAATATTCTGTAATAGCAACAAATGAATATAATTGTGTTACAAAAGATACAATTCTTGTTACCGTACAGGATTTACCTAAAGTATTTTTAGGTAATGATACTGTAATTAAACAAAATAGTGAACTTGTGCTTGCCGGACCCCAAAATATGAAACATTATATGTGGAGTAATCAGGAGATTTCTCAATCTATACGAATTGTTCTAACTAATGCGGATTTGTTGCCTCAAGAATATGTATTGCAAGTAACCGATTATAACGGTTGTAGTAATGCCGATACAATATTGATTACAGTAACAGCTGATAATGGTATTCAGTTTTCACAGAAATATGTAAAAGTATATCCTAATCCTGTTGTGGATGTTCTGTATATTGATATGCCTCAAACACTTACGGGAATCGAAATGGTAAAAATAATAAACGAACAAGGACAAATTGTATATAGTACTATTCCGTTGGTACATTCTTCTATAATGGTGCCTGCATATACTATGGTAAGCGGAGTTTATACTGTAATAGTTGTAAGTAAAGAAAAAGTATATGCCACTAAAATACTTAAAAAGTAAATATTCTTATTTTCCTAATATTTCTTTAATTATTTCAGGTAATTTTTTTGTTAATTTAGATTGACTGATACACCAATAATTAGGTTTATGTTGTAAATATCGTCCTAAATATTCTTGTTCACTTTGCCCTGGTGTAGGAACTAAAATAGCTTTAATACCTAATTTTTCGTAGTCCATAATTGAACTGTATCCTGCACGTGAAATAATAAGTTTTGAACCGCATAAGAGTTTATTAATTTCTGAATTGGTTGCAAATGTTTGTATTGTACAGTTTCCAACTTGAGCTGAGTAATTTTTTGTTCCTAATACGCCACGAACCAAGCAACTTTTATAGGGAAGTTGAGGTAATATAGAACGTAATTTGTTTTCAAAAATAGTACGTTGAGGTTCAGGACCCGATAAAATTGCTACAACATCAAATGTGGTAATACATTCTGTAGATTCGCGTCCAGTGAGTGGGCCTATATAATAAGAATGCGGAACTTTCCAACTGTGTGATAATATTCCCGATAAATTTTTTGTGCCCGGATAGTCAGGAATCCAACATTCATCGAATTTTGAAATCATTTGCTTATTAACTAAAAAGAAAGGATATTCTAACCATCGAATTATCAATGGTAATCGAATGCGTATTTGATGAGTAATAAAAATAGAAGTACATAACTTACTATGCATTCCAAACCGATTATCAGAAATAATATAATCTACCGAATATTTTTTTACAAGGTCATCAGCAACTTTACTTTCTTTGTTTTTAGCAATAAGAGACTTTGGAATTTGTAACAATAGTTTAAAAAATAACCCAAACGCACTTTTACTGTATGTAATGCCGTATGAAGGAATTTCTTCGTGAATACATGAAGGGAATTCTTGTTTCAAAAGTTCAAGAGAACGTCCGGATGTGGCAATTATACATGTATTTTTATTTTGTAAAAGTGCTTTTATAATTGGAATACACCGTGTAGCATGTCCTAATCCCCAATCCAAGGGAGCAATAATTACGGTTTTGTTTTGTATGTCTGCTATTCTATGTTCCATATAGTTACTATGATACTATAGTTTTTATACCTGCAAGTTCTACTTTTTTTGCGAATTTTTCTAATGTTTCTTTACTAATTTTTTGTAAAGTTTCTATTGGTGTATCACGTTGAATTGTATACAGTACAACTTCATCAGGGTTAATTTTTTTGTAAACTTCTATAAGTGCATTTATTTCGGTATCGGTAATATTAGATATTTGAACCCCATTGTGTTCGCCTGATATACAAAGAGTTTGAATTATTTTTTTTCCCTTGAATAATGATATATGTTTAATAAAATCTTGAACATTAAGTTGTTTGCCCGGTTGATTAATAGCACGAATTGTAGATTCTATAGCAGAATCAAGTTTAAACATACATCTGTCAACTTTTTCAAGTGCTTGTAAAATGCTTGGTTTATGAATTTGTGTAGCATTGGTAAGCACTACAATTTCTGTTTTTGGGGCGAATTCATTTCGAATAGCTATAACATCGTTTATAATTTCGCAAAAATCAGGATGAATTGTTGGTTCTCCGTTTCCTGCAAATGTTATAGCATCTGGTTTTATTGTGTTGTTTTGCAAATATGAGGTTAAATGTTTCGCAACATCTTGTCGAGAAGGTAAAAGATGAGAAATTTCTTTATTTGCAAGTGGTGTAAACCCGCATTCACAATAGATACAATTAAAATTACAATATTTTATAGTTTTAGGTAATAAATTCACACCTAATGAAACTCCCATTCTTCTGCTCTGAACAGGTCCGAAAATGATATCATCAAATAAAAATGTTGGCATAGTTTATTTTTTTTGCCTTTAGACGTGCAAAAGTATAATTATTGATGTGTTTTATAAGTTTTTTAATAAAAAAAATGTAATAATATATATATCTTTATCTCGTTCTGTATTTCGATTTTGTAGATTTTAAACAAATAAAAACTAAGCGCTATGCAACCCGAATCGCAAACAACATTAGAAAAAGTAAATTCAAAAGTTCGTAATTCACTTACTTTTAGAGTAATAACTATTGTAATTTTAATTTTATTACTGCTTATTCCGGTATCAATGATTCAAAGTTTAATAAGTGAACGTGAATTTAGGCAACAAGAAGCAACAACAGAAGTAAGTTCTAAATGGGCAAATGAACAGATTGTTACAGGGCCAATACTTACAGTGCCGTATAAAACTTTTGTAAGAGTACAACAAAACAATGGTATGGGCGATAAATTGGTGGAATCAATAGAATATGCTCATTTTTTACCAAATACTTTACAAATACATAGTATAGTAAAACCCGAAGTTCGTAAACGTGGAATTTTTAAGGTAATAGTATATACAACGCAGTTGACTGTAAGTGGCGATTTTGTAGAACCAAGTTTCAAAGAGTGGGATATTTCTCCTGAACATATTCTTTGGAAAGATGCGTTTGTTTCAATAGGAATGACAGATTTACGAGGGATTAAAGAACAAATTCAACTACAATGGAATCAGCAAAAATTACTTTTTGAACCGGGTGTGCAAACCAATGATGTAATAGAAAGTGGATTGAGTTGTAAATTGACACGTGATGAAACATCTATTCCGGCCTCATCTTTTTCATATACTATTCAATTAAACGGAAGTTCAAAATTACAATTTACCCCAATAGGCAAAACTACAACTGTTAATATGCAAGCGAAATGGGGTGATCCGAAGTTTGATGGAGCATTTTTGCCTGACACCAAGACCATTACAAAAGATTCTGTAACCGCATCGTGGAAAGTATTACATGTAAACAGATCATATCCACAACAGTTTAAAGGTTCGGTACAGAACCGTATTCAAGAATCTGCTTTTGGCGTAGAATTAAAAGTTCCGGTTGATGAATATCAAAAGAGTATGCGATCGGCTAAATATGCGGCACTTTTTATAACACTTACATTTTTGATATTTTTCTTTATTGAAGTGCTGCATTCTGTAAGAATTCACCCAATGCAATATATTATTGTAGGATTAGCATTATGCGTTTTTTATACATTACTTATTGCTATTTCTGAACATATTACATTTGCATGGAGTTATCTTATTGCTTCGTTTTCTATAATTACTCTAATTGGCATATATGCTCATTATATGTTTAAGCATATTCAAATCTCTACAATTTTTGTATTGTTATTATCACTATTGTATGGATTTATTTTTACTATAATTCAATCCGAAGATTATGCATTATTAATGGGAAGTGTAGGGCTGTTTGTGGTATTGGCTATAGTAATGTATTTGTCAAGAAAAATTGATTGGTATTCTATACATAAATAGATAATTAGTATTTACTTAAATATTGATATATAATTATTTAATATATATTATATATTTAAATACTTTAATGCTATTGGAATAGTTTTCAACAATCACACATTTCACATTGTTTTTTTGTATTTTTAGACTTTCTAAAAAATACAATATGTTTATAATATTTGATACAGAAACTACCGGTAAAGCTAAAAATTTTAATGCTCCTATTCATGATATCGATAATTGGCCAAGAATGGTTCAATTGGCTTGGCAAGTTCATGATGAAAGAGGAGAATTCATTGTAAATAAGAATTATATAATAAAACCTGAAGGGTTTGAAATACCCTACGATGCACAAAAAATACATGGGATTTCAACAGAAAGAGCTTTAGCAGTTGGGCATGATATACAAAAAGTACTTGATGAATTTGCACAAGACGTACACGCCTGTAAATATGTAGTAGGGCATAATGTTGATTTCGATATTTCAGTAGTTGGCTGTGAGCTTGTTCGATTACAAAAACCTAATGTTTTTGAATCGCTTACAAGCATTGATACCATGAAAAATTCTATAGAATATTGTAAGTTGCCGGGTGGTAAAGGTGGAAGTTTTAAATTTCCAAAACTCACCGAATTATATGAAATATTATTTCATGAATCATTTGTAGAGGCTCATAATGCTTCGGCTGATGTAAATGCTACAGCTCGTTGCTTTTTTGAAATGATTCGATTACAAATAATTACCAATAAGCACATTAATGATGATGAGTGCATTAAAAAGTTTATCCAACATAATCCTACTGTTTGTAAATTAGCTAAAATAGATTTACAATCAAATTTTACTCCTCTTGAAAATTCTTCAACAGAAAGCTCTTCTAACAAAATTAAAGCAGAAATAGTTGGAGACAAAACATTTGTTCATTTACATGTGCATTCGCAATATTCTATACTTGATGGAGCAGCCTCTATACAAAGCCTTGTAAAAAAAGCAAAAAAAGACGGAATGACAGCCCTAGCTCTTACTGATCATGGAAATATGCACGGAATAAAGGAATTTCATGCAGCATGTAAAAAGGAAGGTATAAAACCTATATTAGGCTGTGAAGCTTATATTGTACAAGATTTATCTATAGAAAAAGATAAATCAAATCATCATATAATTTTGTTAGCAAAAAATTTACAAGGATATAAAAATTTATTGAAGCTTATATCAATAGCAAATCTTAAAGGCTTATATTATCGTCCAAGGATTGATAAAAATTTATTGCAGACATATAAAGAAGGGCTCATAGTATCTTCTGCATGTTTGGGAGGCGAAGTGTGTAGAACACTTATGGAAGATGGAGTAGAGGCTGCCGAAAAAGTTGTGTTGTGGTATAAAGAAGTTTTTGGAGATGATTTTTATTTAGAAATGATGCGTCATCCTGCACAAGATGAAAATTTACGAAAAGAAATTTACGAAAGCCAACAGTATGTGAATGCAGAATTGATTAAGTTAGCTCGCAAGCATAATATTTCTCTTATTGCAACCAATGATGTTCATTTTACCAATCAAGATGAGGCAACAGCTCATGATTTGCTTATATGTCTAAACACAGGGGCCGATGTAAATGACCCCAAACGAATGCGATATACTCGTGAAGAATGGTTTAAAACTACCGATGAAATGTATGCATTGTGGAGTGATATGCCCGAAGTATTGCAAAATACGTCAAAATTGGCTGAAAAAATAGAGCAATACACTTTAGATTCCGCGCCAATTATGCCTGAATTTCCTATACCTGTTGAATTTGGCACAATAGAAACATATAAACAAAAGTATACCGATGAAATGTTGCAAAAAGAATTTGAACGGTATAAAGATTTAGGTGGATATGATTCGGTATTGCGAATAAAATTTGAATCGGATTATTTAGAATTTTTAACAAAACAGGGTGCAGTAAAAAGATATGGTGACAATCCCGATGAATCAACATTGGAGAGAATTGATTTTGAATTGAATACAATAAAGCAAATGGGTTTTCCCGGGTATTTTCTTATAGTGCAAGATTTTATAGCACAAGCTCGCAAAATGGGAGTATTGGTAGGTCCGGGACGAGGATCTGCAGCAGGTGCTGTGGTTTCATATTGTTTGGGTATAACTAATATAGATCCAATTCGTTATGATTTACTATTTGAACGATTTCTTAATCCCGATCGTATTTCGATGCCCGATATTGATATTGATTTTGACGACGATGGGAGACAACGGGTTCTGGATTGGGTTGTGGAAAAATATGGGCATGATAGAGTAGCTCATATTTGTACCTTTGGTACCATGGCCGCAAAAAGTGCTTTGAAAGATGTTGCACGAGTATTGAAACTACCACTGAGTGAGGCTAATAGGATTACTAAGGAATTTCCCGATAATGGAAAACTTGATGGTGCTTATGCTAAGGTGTTGGAACTGGAGAAAGAAACAGGTAGTTTACAAAAAGCCATAGAAACTATTCAATCAAACAAGAAAAAAGCTATTCAAGAAGATAAGGAAAAAGAAATTCTTGCGTGTGATGTGCAATTATTTATAGCTCAAGAACTTGTGAATGCAGGAAAAGAAAACAATCAAATTAAAATTGATACAATTGCCAATGCGTGTGTGCTTGAGGGGTCTGTAAGACAAGCAGGTGTACATGCTTGCGGAATTTTAATAGGTAAAAATCCGTTAGATGAGCATATTCCATTAATGCCAACTAAAGATGAAGTAATGCTTTCTACACAATATGATGGTAGATTTGTAGAAGCTATAGGATTGCTCAAAATGGACTTTCTAGGGTTGAGAACCTTAACTATTATAAAAGAAGCAATTGCAAATATTAAACTTTCTACTGGAATTGATTTAGATATAGATGCAATAGATTTTGCCGATAAAAAAACATTTGAACTTTTTGGTAAAGGTGAAACTACTGCTATATTCCAATTTGAGTCTCCCGGAATGAAAAAACATCTACGTGCTTTGAAGCCTAACCGGTTCGAAGATTTAGTTGCAATGAATGCATTATACAGACCGGGACCTATGGAATATATTCCCGATTATATTGCCCGTAAAAATGGAGTTAAAAAGGTGGAATATGATCATCCGCTTATGGAAAAGTATTTGAAAGATACCTATGGTATTACGGTTTTCCAAGAACAAGTAATGCTTTTGTCGCGCGAACTTGCAAATTTTACACGTGGAGATTCTGATGTGCTTCGTAAAGCTATGGGTAAAAAACAAATAGATGTAATGAATAAATTAAAACTTCAATTTAAAGAAGGGTGTTTGGCAAATCCTGCTTTTATTGAAGGTTGTAAGCAGAATTCTAAAAATCCGGAAGAATTAATAGAAAAAATTTGGAAGGATTGGGAAGCTTTTGCTCAATACGCATTCAATAAGTCACATTCGGTGTGTTATGCTTATATAGCATATCAAACCGGTTTTCTCAAGGCTCACTATCCTGCTGAATTTATGGCTGCTGCATTAAGCAGTAATTTATCAAAAGCCGATGAGATTTCAAAACTTATGGAAGAATGCAGTAGAATGGGGCTACAGGTATTGGTGCCCGACGTAAACGAAAGTCAGAATAATTTTGCGGTAAATAAAAAAGGACAAATACGTTTTGGCTTAGGAGCTATAAAAGGTGTGGGCGAAGCCGCATCGCAAACAATTATAAGTGAGCGTTCAAAAGGGTTATTTGCTGATATATTTGATTTTGTTTCGCGAATGAATTTGAGAACAGTAAATAAAAAAAATCTTGAAAGTTTAGCATTAAGTGGTGCATTTGATGGATTTGGAATTGAGCGTCATAGATTCTTTTCAGAAAACGAGAATGAACTTTCGTTTATAGAAATTCTTTTAAAGTATGGAAATGCTTCGCAAACTAGTACGGAACCTAATATGATGTCGCTGTTTGGTGATGATGAAATAGCAGTTGAAAAACCTGCTATACCAAATCCTCCTCGTTGGTCAAATATGGAATATTTACGTAAAGAAAAAGAGCATATAGGAATATATTTATCCGCTCATCCTCTTGATGAATACAAAATGATTATATCAAATTTTTGTCGTGCTACTCTTAGTCAATTAGATGACATGAGTAAGTTTTTTGATAAAGAATTCACTGTTGCAGGCATGGTTACCAAAGTAAATATATTAGAAACCAAAACAGGAAAACAATATACTAAATTTACATTAGATGACTTTAATGGAAGTTTTGAGTTTACTTTATTCGGTAAAGATCAAACAGAATTTTCGCCTTTTATAGTTATGGGCGAGAAGCTTGCACTCACATTAAAAGTTGAACGAAATAAGTATAAGGAAAATTCAGAATATGAATATAAAATTAAAAAAATTGACCCTTTAGATAGTTTAAAAGATAAAATAAAACAGATTACCATACAAATAAATATTAATAATATTAATGAGCATATAATTCAGGAAATAAAAGAAATAGCAGAAGTAGATGAAACAAAAGGTTTACCATTAACGTTTATGGTATATGATAGAGTTGAAAATATTACACTTACCTTAAAATCGCTTAATATGCGTGTTGAATTAAATGCAGATTTTATAGACTATTTAGTAAATCATGAGAATTTAGATTATAAATTGAATTAAAATTCATAACATTCTAAAATTCATATATATAACTATTTTGCTAGAATAAATCATACATGTATGGTTGTAGTAAATATTACAGAATTTGTAATGTTTCATAACTTGTGAATAGAATTTTAATTTTTTTATAGTGCTGTATTGTTTTACTCAATATTTTTGTGCAATTAAGGTATATAAATGAGAAAATTAGGTTTATTTGCGGTATTAGTAATGCTTACTATAGCTGGAGTTGCTCAAAAAAAGATGACTCGCGGTGAGTATATAGAAGCTTATGCGCCTATAGCAGTAAAGGAAATGCAAAGAACGGGTATTCCCGCAAGTATTACCTTAGCTCAAGCATGTTTAGAATCAAATAATGGTAATAGCGCATTAACACTCGAAGCAAATAATCATTTTGGTATCAAATGTCATACAACTTGGTCAGGTAAAAAGATATATTTTGATGATGATACTAAAAATGAGTGTTTTAGAGTGTATCCACAAGCGATAGATTCATATATTGATCATTCAGAATTTTTAAAAAACGGACAACGCTATTCATTCTTATTTTCAATTCCTGTGTCTGATTATAAGTCATGGGCATATGGGTTACAAAAAGCCGGATATGCTACAAATCCCGAATATGCTCAAATGTTAATTAGAATAATAGAAGATAATGAATTGTATAAATTTGATAATTCTGAAACCTATGCTATAGCACTAAAAACACAAGAAAAGATTAGTACAGATAATACAAAAGTTATTGTTGTAGGTTCGGCTCCTAATCCTACAGTTGCGCCTCCTGTACCTACCGAAAATAAATCAATTAAGAAAAAATTCGGACGAGAAATATATAAAAATAATGGTGTAGAGTTTATTATTTTAGGAGAAAATGAAACCATGTTTCTTATTTCTCAAAAGTTCTCAATCCCGGTTTGGAAATTATATATCTATAATGATTTAAAACCAGGTCAAACAATTGATCCGGGAGGAATTGTATATATTCAGCCTAAAAAGGTTCGAGCAGAAAAACCATATTTTACACATAAGGTGCAAAAAGGAGAAACATTACATAGTATTTCGCAATTGTATGGTATATCATTGCAACGATTAGCTAAAATGAATAAAGTACAACCTGATAATACTATACAAGAGGGATCAAACATTTATGTACGTAAGCAAGTTGTTCAATTTGAATGATTTGCGGCTATATAATTTTTTGTATAACTTTTTGGTAAACAACATGAGTACTTTATATATTTCATATATCTTTGCAATATAGATTTTAAAATAATTATAGTTACATGAGTGGGGAAAAACGAATACAATCGGCATTAATATCGGTATATCATAAAGATAATTTAGATAGTATAGTTTATAAATTGAAAGATTTAAACGTTACTTTCTATTCTACAGGTGGTACACAAGAATTTCTTGAATCACTTGGTTGTAAAGTTATTCCGGTTGAAGATGTTACTTCATATCCCTCAATTTTAGGTGGACGAGTAAAAACTCTGCATCCCAAAATATTTGGAGGTATATTAGCTCGCAGAGAACTTGCAAGTGACATTGCACAAATGCAAGAATATGGAATACCCGAAATAGATTTAGTAATAGTAGATTTATATCCGTTTGAACAAACAGTAGCTTCGGGTGCTTCAGAACAAGATATAATAGAAAAAATTGATATTGGAGGTATATCTCTTATTCGTGCTGCCGCCAAAAATCATAAAGATGTGGTAATTGTAGCATCACAAAAACAATATGCGTTATTAGATTCAGTTTTAGAATCGGGTAAAGGTATTACTACAATTGAACAACGTAAAGAATTTGCTAGAGAGGCATTTAACACATCATCGCATTATGATTCTGCAATTTTTAATTATTTTAATAACGGTATTGATAATTCCGAAAAAATAAGTTTAACTAATGGAAGCGTGTTGCGATATGGTGAAAATCCACATCAAAAAGCTATATTTTATTCATTTTCAAATACTAAAACAAATTCAACGTTAGCAAATTCTCAAGTATTACAAGGTAAAGAATTGTCTTACAATAACATGCTCGATGCTGATGCTGCATGGAAGGCTGCAAGTGATGCGTATCATGCGGTGGCTCATATACCAAATAAAACAGCTGTATCAGTTGTGAAACATTTAAATCCTTGTGGTTTAGCTGTTTCTGATAGTTCAATTAAAGCATTAGAATTAGCTTGGGCTGGAGACCCTATTAGTGCGTTTGGAGGTATTTTGTGTTTTACCTCTCAAGTAGATGCAGATGTTGCAACATGGTTGAGCGATAAATTTATTGAAATTATTATAGCACCTTCATACACAGATGCAGCAAAAGAGTTATTTGCAAAGAAAAAAAATTTACGTGTATTGGTAACACCTATAAAACCTGAAATAACCGGAGAAAAATTGTATCGGTCAATCAATGGCGGTCTTTTGGTGCAAGATGAAGATGAAGGCATGGATGTGCAATATACACAGGTTACCAAACGTTCATTTAATTCAAAACAACTAGATTTGGCTCGTTTCGGTACCCAAGCATGTAAACATCTCAAAAGTAATGCTATAGCTATTGTGTCTCAAAATACCGATGGTTCATATTGGTTAACAGGTGCTGGTATGGGACAACCAAACAGATTAGATAGTTTACGTTGGTTAACTATACCTCGTTTTAATCTCAAAGAGGGAGTAACAATTGAAGATTCAGTGCTTATATCAGATGCATTTTTTCCATTTAGAGATAGTGTAGAGGTTGCTAATGAATATAACGTAAAATACATAGTACAACCGGGAGGTAGTATTCGCGATGAAGATGTAATTGCAGCATGTAATGAATTTGATATAGCAATGGTATTTACCGGACGAAGACATTTTAAACATTAAAATACGATATACACATGGGTTTATTTTCATTTCTCACGCAAGAGATAGCAATTGACTTAGGAACAGCAAATACTATTATTATTCAAAATGATAAAATAGTTGTAGATGAGCCAAGTATAGTTGCTGTAGATACGCATTCCGGAAAACCTGTAGCAATTGGTCATAAAGCACGCCAAATGCAAGGTAAAACGCATCAGAATATTACCGTAATCAGACCTATGAAAGATGGGGTGATAGCTGACTTTAATGCTGCAGAAATAATGATTCGCGGTATGATAAAAATGATTGATAAGAAAAGCCGCATGATATCGCCATCGTTGAAAGTGGTTATTTGTATACCTTCGGGCTGTACCGAAGTAGAATTGCGTGCAGTACGTGATTCTGCCGAAAATGCAGGAGGTAGAGAGGTGTATATGATATATGAACCAATGGCCGCAGCAATAGGAATAGGGTTAGATGTAGAGGCTCCCGAAGGTAATATGGTGGTTGATATAGGTGGTGGAACTACAGAAATTGCCGTTATAGCTCTTGGAGGCATAGTTTGTGATAAGTCTATTAAAACCGCAGGCGATAATTTTACAGCCGATATTCAAGAGTATATGCGTTATCAACACAATATAAAAATTGGAGAGCGTACCGCCGAAGAGATTAAAATTAATGTGGGAGCCGTTATTCCCGATCTTGATGATCCACCGGCAGATTATATTGTGCGTGGGCCTCATCAAATGTCGGCATTACCTATTGAAATTCCGGTTTCATATCAAGAAATTGCATATTGTTTAGATAAATCTATTGCTCGTATAGAAGCTGCAATATTAGCTGCTCTTGAGCAAACTCCACCTGAATTATATGCTGATATCTATCGAAGAGGAATTTATTTGGCCGGTGGTGGCGCCTTATTGCGTGGTTTGGCAAAACGTTTGGAAGCAAAACATAAGATTAAATTCCATATTGCCGAAGATCCATTGCATGCTGTTGCTCGAGGTACAGGTATAGCTCTTAAAAATATAGATAATTTCCAATTCTTAATTCGATAATACATATGTTGCTGCGGTAAGCATGTATTGGCTAAAAAACACATTATGCAAGCATGAGGAATTTAGTAATCTTCATAGTAAAACAACATGTTATACTTTTGTTTTTGCTTCTGCAAATAGTGTGTATTTCGCTTATAGTTTCTTTTAACGAACCGCAAAAATCACATTTTATATCGTCGAGTAATGAAATCTTTGCTCGGGTATTTTCTGTAAATCAAGCTATAAGTCAATATTTTAATTTAGCTTCGGTAAATGAAGACTTAGCTCAAGAAAATGCTCGATTGTTACAAAATCAAAGTTTTTCTAAGATAGATACAACTGTTATACACAAAACTGTACATGACACTATTTCTCTTGTGCAATATGAATATACTGTAGCTCGGGTTATCAATAATTCTATTCATAGAACGCATAATTATTTAACACTTAATAGGGGGCGTAAACATGGAATTGAACCTAATATGGCTGTTATTAGTTCTACCGGAATTGTAGGTGTTGTAACCAATGTTTCTGATAATTTTAGCACTGTTATGTCTGTTTTGCATGCTCAGTATAAAGTAAGTGCAAAATTTAAAAATACAAATTACTTTGGTTCTTTGTATTGGAATGGTAAAGACTATACTATAGCAACGTTAGCCGAAATACCGTTTCATGTAAAATTTGCTATTGGTGACACATTACTAACCAATGAATTTTCAAATATATATCCGCCAAATATAATGATAGGAACAGTTAAATCATTTAATAAAACTGATTACGATAATTTTTATTCAATACAAGTACAATTATCTACAGAATTCAAAAATTTGGAATATGTGTATGTTGTAAAAAATTTGTATAAACAAGAACGAGAGAAATTAGAAGCATTACAAAAATAACATGGGACATCTATTACAAAGAAATATTGTTCGTTTTATAACTTTATTTGGTTTACAAATATTAATATTCAACAATGTGCCAATATTTGGATATAGTATTCCGTATGTGTATGTTCTTTTTTTTATAATGTTACCTTTTGAAATACATAAAACATTTTTACTTATTCTTGGTTTTGTGTTGGGAACTATTATAGATTTTTCTACAAATAGTCCGGGTGTGCATGCCGGTGCAACTCTTTTAATAGCATTCGTACGACCGTATATTTTGCAAAAAATGTCGCCACGTCAAGGGTATGATATCAATTCGCAACCAATGCTTGCATATTACGGATTCCGATGGTTTTTTCAGTATGCACTCATAATGGTAAGTATTCATCATTTTGTATTGTTTTTTTATTTGTCATTTTCATTCGAAGAATCCTTTTTTTTAGTGTTTAGAGCAATTATCAATATATTTTTTACCATGTTGCTCATTATTATAAGTCAATACTTAGTTTATAAAAAATAATGGATTTAGCGTTTCGCAGGATAATAATTTCGGCAATCTTTATAGGTGTTGCAATATTGTATATTTTGCGATTGTTCTATATTCAAATTATAGATGATACTTATAAGTTAAGTGCAGAAAATAATTCACGTCGGTTAGTTGTAAAACATCCTGCTCGCGGATTGATATATGACTGTAATAAAAAGTTGGTTGTAGCAAATGAACCTGCATACGATTTAATGGTAATATATGGTCAAATTAAAAATCTTGATACATTGCAATTAGTTTCAATACTGGGTATTGATAAAAAGACTTTTGTTACAGAGCTTGCTAATGCTGCTAAAGAAAATAAGTATAGACCCTACCCAATAGTAAAACAAATAAATGCAAAAACGTATATTGCATTGCAGGAAAAAATGCACAATTTTCCGGGGTTTTATGTGCAAGTTAGAACAGTGCGCAATTATATTTATAATTGTGGTGCATTGGTATTCGGATATATTCGCGAAGTTGATAAACAAAATATAGCAAATGATCCGTATTATGAACAAGGCGACTATATAGGTAAGATTGGAATAGAAAAGGTTTATGATACTTATTTGCGAGGAATAAAAGGAGCTGCATATCAACAAGTAGATGTAAAAGGAAGAGTAAAAGGCCCCTTAGAAGGAGGACGACACGATAGACCATCAATTTTAGGTAAAGATATAATTTCAACTATAGATATAGAGTTGCAGCAATATGCTGAAAAACTCATGCAAAATAAAATAGGCAGTGTGGTGGCAATAGAGCCTTCTACGGGCGAAATATTAACAATTGTTTCGAGCCCTACGTTTGACCCAAATTTAATGGTTGGGCAAAATGTAAATAAATATTATAAAATTTTAGAGAATGACCCATATAAACCTTTGTATAATAGAGCAATACAAGGCGATAGATATCCGCCTGGTTCTACGTTTAAAGTCTTGAATGGTTTAATTGCATTGCATGAGGGAATTATTACACCAAGTTTTACGGTTTCTTGTAACGGTGGATATTTTTCGGGAGGTATTAAAGTAGGTTGTCATGCTCATCCATCACCTGTGAGTCTCTTAGAATCGATTCAAATGTCGTGTAATGCATATTATTGTACAATATTTAGAGCAATAATAGATGCCGATAAGTATGGAAGTGTTCGCAATGGATACGAAGTGTGGCGTAAACATATGAATTCTATGGGATTAGGAAAAACATTAGGAATAGATTTACCAAGTGAACGTCCCGGGATTATTCCATTACCAACTTATTATGACAAATATTATGGTAAAAATAGATGGAAATCTTTAACTATAATTTCATTGTCTATTGGACAAGGTGAAATAAGTATGACTCCTTTGCAAATGGCTAATGTAGCTGCTATTATTGCAAATAGAGGATATTTTTATACGCCACATGTAGTACGAGAAATTTTAGATACTACTATGGATAATTCTTTTAAACAAAAACATGTTACAACAATACGTCCCGAAGTGTTTGAACCTATTATTGAGGGTATGTATAGAGTTGTGCAAGGAGAATCTGGAGCAACAGCCCGTCATGTTGCTATTCCGGGTATTCCAATATGTGGTAAAACAGGAACTGCACAAAATCCTCATGGCAAAGACCACTCAATATTTATGGCTTTTGCACCGCGCGAGAATCCTAAAATAGCGATAGCAGTGTATGTGGAAAATGCCGGATATGGTGCTACCTATGCTGCTCCTATTGCCAGTTTGCTAATCGAAAAATATTTGACTGATACAATAAAACGTCCGGCGTGGGAACAACGAATGTTAGAAATGGATTTAATTCATAAAACTGATGCGAAATAGAGATGCTGATATAGTAAAACGATTAGATTGGATAACAATTTTCTTGTATCTGGGACTTGTTCTTGCAGGATGGGCAAATATTTTTGCTGCTGTTTATAATGAAGAAGCAGGAAGTATTTTTGATATAAGTCAAAAATATGGTAAACAAATGTTATGGATAATAGCTGCATTTATTATAGGTATTTCAATTATTATTATTGACAGTAAGTTTTATTCGGGACTTTCATATCCTATATATATAGCGGTACTTGGGCTTATAGTACTTACCTATCTTATTGCTCCCGATATTAAAGGAGCACGTGCTTGGATAGAAATTGGAGATTTTCGATTACAACCCTCTGAATTTTCGAAACTTGCAACTAGTTTGGTGCTTGCCCGGTATTTGAGCGGATATGGAAAAAAAATTACAGATTTTAGTACCTTATTTCGAGCTTCTTTAATTTTGTTGATACCTATTATGTTAATTATTCTTCAAAATGATACAGGTTCGGCATTAGTATATGGTGCTTTTTTATTAGTTTTTTACCGATTGGGAATGTCGGGGTGGGTACTTGTGGCTGTTGTATATACTGTTTTTGTATTTTCTTTTTCAATTATTTATAATTCTTTTTATGTTTCAATAGGTATTGTTTTATTGGCTTATGGAGTGTATTGGTATATTGCGCGTATATATAAGTTTTTACCGTTATATACGTATATAGTTCCCTTATTATTTATAGTGCCTTGGGTAATTCAGTATTATTTTGTGCCACAATTACCCGAATTTTTTCCTTTTGCTGTAGGAGTATTGGTTTTGTTTGTACCTGCAATTGTTTTTATATATAAGAAGAAATCTAAAATTATGTTTCTTACTTATTTTTTAACAGTTGCCAGTTTAGGATTTACGTATTCGGTTGATTATATTTTTCATGATGTTTTAGGAGCGCATCAGCAGTCGCGTATACGTGTATTTTTTGGTTTAGAATCAGATCCGAAAGGTCTTGAATTTAACGTAATACAATCTAAAATTGCAATAGGTTCCGGTGACTTTTGGGGTAAAGGTTTTTTACAAGGTACGCAAACAAAAAATAATTTTGTACCCGAACAAAGTACCGATTTTATTTTTTGTACGGTTGGTGAAGAATGGGGATTTGTAGGTTCTACAGTAGTTATAATTGCTTTTATTTTGCTTATACTTCGAATCATGTATTTGGCAGAAAAGCAACGTTCACAATTTAGTAAGATTTATGGATATTGTGTTGCATCTATTTTCTTTTTCCATTTTTTGGTAAATATAGGAATGACTATTGGATTAATGCCTGTAATAGGAATACCTTTGCCATTTTTTAGTTATGGAGGTTCTTCGCTTTGGGGGTTTACTATGCTTTTGTTTATATTTATAAAATTAGATTCTGATAGAGATGTCTTAATTCAGTAGTTGAATTAAAAAGCCTGAAAAATTATACAAATACCGTTATCGCTTTCAACTGTAAAAGTATCATATAATGCGGTATTAAGCGTTCCCATCCACCATGATTCTAATTGTGCTTGATTGAGAGGGTATTGTAAATTGTGTAATGTAATAGGAATATGTGGAGTTAACGAAAATATTGAAATTGCTTGACCGGGATATGATAAAAGTTGAGTTGTGCCATATATGGGAGTAAATACGCCATAATTTGTAACACTGCATATACTAATGCGTTTGCCATAGTGTGCAAGTAATGAAATATTACCAAGTGTATGATCTTCGCGTTTACCGGTAGCACCTACAATTACAGCATCTTGTAATCCTTGTGCTATAGCCCATTCTACTGCTTTGGTTTGGTCGTTGGTTTCTTGTTCGGCTATATGTATGAGTTTCCCTGCAAACTGTTTTTTTGCTTTAGTTGATATAGAATCTAAATCACCTATTACAATAGTTGGTTCTATGCCATGTTTCAATAATGAATCGGCAGCACCATCGCAACATATAATAGTGTGTGCATTATGAATAATTTCTAACGGAATTGTATGCGTGGGGAATTGCCCATTGGCAATAATTACATGTTTCGAAAACGAATATTTATTCATTTTTTATTTTTTAGTGTAAAGTTGTAACAGTTGGTCTACATAGGGTACAATATCATATTGTTTTGCGAAATTTACCGCATACGTACTCATAGACGAATACATTTCTTTGTTTTGACAAATTTCTATAATTTTTTCGGCAAACAAAATTGGATTTTGCTCAAACAACATATACCCATTTTTACCTTGTTCTATAATATCTCTATTGCCTTTACCATCGAGACACACTACCGGCAAGCCTGCAGCCATAGCTTCTATAAGAACTAATCCAAAGGGCTCGTAGGTAGCAGGGTGGACGTAGATATCAGCTTGTTTATAATATTCGTATACAGATGTATTACCTTGTAAATATATTGAATTTGTGAGATTTTGTTTAGAAATTTCTTGCTCTAATTCTTTACGGAGAAAGCCTTCACCTAGAATATTCAATTGAACAGTATACCCTCGTGATATAAGGTGTATAACAACAGGAATTAAAAATGCATGATTCTTTTTATGTACTAAACTACCAACACTCACAAGTTGCAGGGTAGTATTATTTACCGTTGTTGTTTTTTTTGAATGTGTAAATAATTGTGTGTTGATAGCATTATGAAGTAATGAAACAGCATTTCGCAGTTTTTTGGGTACATTTCGTTTGCAATACGTAAAAGTATCATGTGAAATAGCAATAAACCGTTGATTACGTTTTTTATATGCCATAGTTACAATCCAACGTTCGTATGCGTTGGTTAATTCAAGTTTTGTTCGAGGAATGCGTATTCGTTTAAGCTGCGGCATATTATCGTGCATATGAGTAACCCATATTGCTTTAGAATAGGTTATCTGACTACATACAATCTCCGATTGCCATAGATGTGTATGAATTACATCAGGAGCATATGTGTCAATGTATGTTTGTAATTGTGATACATCGCGTTTTGATGTTTTAGTAAACGAAGGAACAAATGCAGCCGACACTACATCATATGTAGGTGTGCTCATTTCTTGAGCGTAATCGTTGGTATTGCTGAGCAACACCAAACGTACTTCAACATTCGTGCGATTTTGTAATTCACTACAAATGCTAATAACAAGCCGTTCGGCACCGCCTTTGGAAAGAGAAGGTATTATGTGGAGGATTTTTAGCATGGAACAATATAGTTACAATAGTTCTTTTTTTTTCATTTGTAACCAACGATACATATTGTAAATCCATTCTAAAAGTTTTTGGTCGTTGGGGTAGTCGGTATGATTTTTTGGAGGTAATTCCAAAATTTTGTTTAATTCGTCAAGTGTAATTCCGAATTTTTTGCTCCAGTATATTTTTTCTTGTTCAACAGTATCGGGGTTATATGGTAATTTTTTGAGTTCTTCCAATGCTTGTTCTCTTGTCATAGACCCGGCACAAATTTGAGTAGAGAAAGTTGCAAGTCTGTAATCGAGATTGAATTTTTTTGGTAAAATATATGATTGCAAAAAGCCGGTGTATTTTGATTCATAATGTTTACCGCCATAATATTTCCAATCCAATTCTTGTTCGAGCGTTTTCATAGCCGATTCTTTTGAAAAAGGTACATAGTTCAAAATATAGACAATTCTGATACCTCGAATAAATTTGTAATAGAATTCTTTTTTGTAACTAAAGTCGGGGAATTTTTTTAGTTTTTTGGTGCCAAATTGTTTTTGAATAGCTTTAATATAGGTAACATCTTTCGCATTATAATGCCAACTTTTGGGGAGAATTCCTTCGGTAGCATAGTTTCCGCCGCTTATGATATATTTTACATTGTATTTTGCTGCAATTTTGTGTAATGCTGCCGGTATAGCTATATCGGTAGGAGTTTCGGCTTCGGGTACCGATGCTTTAAGAAACGATAATTGCAAATCTTTAAATTCTTCCCAATCGAGCACATAGCTTTCGTAATCTATTCCCAATTTACTTACAACATATTTTATATTTTTTACAGCTGCTTCCGAATTCCATCCGTTGTCCATGTGTACGGCTAATACTCTTATGCCAAGTTGTTTGCATATATATGCTGCATAACAGCTGTCTATACCTCCGCTAATTCCTAAAATGCAGTCATATTTTTTTCCTTTTCCTTTTCGTTTAATTTTTTCTACTATTTTTTGTAATGCAGCATCACTTACATCTCCTTGATAAATATGTTGTTTGGTTTTTAAAAGGTATTCACTGCAATGATTACAATAACCATGTTCATCAAATGTAATATACGGATCGCTGGTATCCATTACACATCGTTTACATTGTTTATATATTTTAAATTCCATATAGTTATTGTGTAAATATTAGATTTCGTTCTGTTTTATTTGGATAATTTATAAGAACACCTTTGTTGGAACCATGATACACAAACATACTACCTGCTGCCAAGCCATTTGCATAGCCTTGAGTAAATGCTTGGTGCATATGCTGTAATGAACCGGCACCACCTAAAGCTACAACAGGTATAGTTACACACTTTGAAATAGATTGAATCAAAGCAATATCATACCCTTTCATAGTGCCATCTAAATCTATAGATTGTATTATTATTTCTCCGGCATTGTTTTCCTGCACTATTTGAGCAAATTCTGAAGGCGTGTATTGTGTTTTTTGCGAGCCATTTTGAGTGTAAACAGTATATTTTCCAAGCAGATTCTTTTTTACATCTATACATACTGCAATGGTAGACGAACCAAATTCTTCGGCGGCTTCTTTTATACAGGCAGGATTTGCTGCTGCGTGCGTGCTTAATATAACTTTTTCGGCTCCGGCTTTTATATATGCTTGAATTTGTTTATTGGAATAAATACCTCCTCCTACAGCAAATGGCATATTAGCTTCTTCGCCAATTTCTTTAATTATTTCAATTGGAATATTTCTTTTTTCTTTGGTTGCAAGTATATCAAGAAAGACTAATTCATCAGCCTGTAAATCGTTAAATAATTTTACAGCATTTATTGGATCGCCTATATAGTTATGTTTAGAAAAACGAACCGATTTTACAAGAATATTGTTTCGCAGCAGTAATACCGGTATTAAACGTGGTTTAAACATAGTTACAAATTAATAAAGTTTTGTAATAATTGTGTGCCATCATTATGACTTTTTTCAGGATGATATTGAACACCGAAAATATTATTTTTTTCAACGGTAGAAGTAAATAAGTATTCATATTCGGTTTGTTGCAATATATCTTCTTTGTTGTTGCAAACATAGTGAAATGAATGAACAAAATAGAATGGAGAACATTGTTCAATATTGTGTAATAATTTACTGTCTTTTGCTTGTATAGCTTCATTCCATCCGGTGTGAGGAATTTTATATTGTAATGTATTTGTAATTCTAAATCGTATAACCTGTGCATCTATCCAGCCTAACCCTGCTACATTTCCTTCTTCACTTATATTTGCAAATAGTTGCATTCCCAAGCATATTCCCAAAATAGGCTTTTGTTTTACTATAGCATGAGTTTGTAATGAATCATATATTCCTAAAGAATGAATGTGTTCCATAGCTTTAGCAAAATGGCCTACGCCGGGTAATATTATTTTATCGGCTTTTGCAATATCTTCAGCAGAGTTTGTTACAATAACATGCGATGTTACATGAGTCATTTTTTTATATACCGAATGTATATTACCCATATTATAATCTACTATAGCTATTGTTTGAGGCATATTAACAAATTTCTTTAATTAATGAACAAATATTTGATGCTTGTATTTTTCTTGAAAATTGTTCGGTATTTACAGAATTACATGAAATGGAACCGTTTTGTATAAATTCTGAATATAATTCTGAAAAAGTATGTAGTAATTGTGTAGAATCTTTAACTATAATTCCTGAGTTTGTTTGTGTTATAATTTCTGCTTGAACTTGTTGAAAATCAGAATTTTCTTCGTCAATATTATAATATTTTTCTTTTAATTCATTTCCTTCGGAATCATCCGTATAACACAATAAAATGAGACGTTTAAGAGCTATATAATCATAAATTTTTGTGCCGGTATATGAATAGTAATTAAATAACAGAAATACATTGTCTTTGGCTAAATATTCCATTAATTGTTCGTTTTGAATTTTAGGAATAATTGAAACATATTTGGCTAATGAATTAAATCTAAGTAATATAAGATTCCTATATTCTTCTGCATTGTTTATTCCGTAAAATCGTAATTCAATTCGTGGTGGAGTACTTTGAGAATGTATAAATGTTTGAAAAACTCGTAATACACTTTCAATAGGATGCCATTTGTATATGGTGCCTACAAAGCTTATTCTAAGAACGTCTGAATTTTGGGGTATGTTACTAACTTTTGATGTTGATGTTGGGTTATACCCGTTTGGAATTATTTCGAACCGTTTGTTTGGAAATAATGTTTGTATTTTTTCTTTAAAAAAAGGTGTTACAGTTGTTATAATTGAAGCAGATTTTACAAACCGTTTTTCCCAAAACATATTTAATAAACGGCTTATTGTATCATAACTCCGTTTTTTATCTTGAGTCCACGGGTCGCGATAATCAGCAATCCATGGAGTTTTAAATTCTTTGCTGAGTAAGTGTGCGTAACGAAATAAAATAAAAGGTTCGCCACTTGTAAGTATACAATCAACGTTGTTATTTTTAAGGTATTCTTGAGCAGCTTTATAAATTTCGATTTTTGGTCCTATCTGAATATGATATTGCATTATTTCATAGTATGCAGTAAATATTTTTCTAATAAATGCATATTTATTTTTACCATATTTTTCGAGCATTTTATTAGAAATATTTTGGGTATACGGAGTCCTGATTATTGTACCGTGTGCAAATTCTCCGACTTCTACTTCTTCACTTTCACTTGGTGCAATATAATCTAAAAAATTACGATGTTCGTTGCTCCATTGTCTTGTAATTACAATAGGATATACTCCAAATTCATGAAAATATTGAAACCATGAATATGGTCGTAAACCTCCTACTGAAACATATGGGGGAAAATCGTATGCAAGTATTAATACTTTCTTCATTACATGAGAATTTGTACAAATATATAAAAATACACTGTTGTCCGATAAAAAATTAAGAGAAGGAAGATGTTAGTCTTCCTTTCTCTTTTTTTAGTAGATTTGGTTCGACTAACTATTCTACTATGGACAAAACT
>Ga0116190_1000610_pt1 | contig 35092 bp, 29 predicted proteins | sample AD_JPNTR4_MetaG_FD_89808 | JGI IMG/M metagenome (GOLD analysis project Ga0116190, IMG submission 89808) | Active sludge microbial communities of municipal wastewater-treating anaerobic digesters from Japan - AD_JPNTR4_MetaG | ecosystem: Engineered > Bioreactor > Anaerobic > Digestate | place...
TGCTCAAACTACACAAGAAAATTTAGAAAAATACTGGCTATACAGAGATAGACTGCGAAAACATTTTATAGTAATTAGCCCTCATGATGAATTTGGAACAAATATTCCCTTTTTTTATCATTCATTTTATTGGAAAGAAGGTAATATTGATAGAAGAGGCTTAACCATTGGAGATGGAAATGATGGATTACAATATTACATAGGAATGTTAGCAACGGAATATGCTCTGTCACAAAAATATAATATGGATGTAACTCAAACACGTAATGAATTATTGTATGCATTAAAAGCCGTTGAACGACTTGACAAATATGCAGAATGTCAATTCAGACAATTACCTAACATAAAAAAGAATTCAGAAGATAATACAGGTACAAACATAAACGAAATTTATACGCAAATACCAAATACTAATCAATATAAAGATGGCGATTTGAACGGTTTTTTTATTCGCGACGATATTGGAAAAGATTTTATTGACAGATATCCTCATTTAAAACCATATAATACAGTACGTTCGACGTTTATTGAGGGGCAAGGAAGAAACATGCCCTATGAACAAAGTCAAGATAATGTATGGAATTATTTGGTTAATTTAGCTTTAGTATATATATTAGTTGACGATGCTGAAATCAAGAAAAAAACACAAGATATTGCGTATAGAATGATTACATATATGCATTCAAATGTAACAAATGAGGTTTATTACCCATGTGGTCTTTTTAGTGGTTGTTTCCCTGGTGAATGGAGAACTATAACTACCCCAACTTGGAAAATTACCAATCCGGTAACAGGGTTTGAAGTTGTAGATGGTGCACGAATCGAAGAATTAACTACATTACCAAATGGCACTCCATTACCATGTACTGACGTGATAGGTTTTAATTATGGATTTGCTGAAGCAGGTAATTTTATTACCAATAAAAATTTACATTATAGTTGTTCTCAAGATCAAGGTCGCGAGAATTGGTTTTATACTCATGTTGGATTTGCTACTTGGAAATCTCGCATACCTCATGCTACTTTGGCAACAGTTGGCGGTAATAACACTATATATTCAAATTATGCATCCGGCACTATAATGCAAGCATTATTTGCTTCGTTATTTCAGGATATTGGTAAATGCCCTTCACAACTTGAACATTTACCTCTCATACGCAAACTTATAGTAGATTATCAAATGAAGCAAGGCATGTACGATAATTATGAAGATTTACAAGTATTTAATGAATTTAAAAACTCGAGAAATTTACTTGCTTTTTATGAAAATTTACTGAACGAAGCTCCTATTTGTGGTCCGGTAAATGATGGCCCAGGTAAGTATCGAGTAATTAACTGGAGTGTTGATAATAGATTAACTAATAGTGGACAAATAAAAGAACTAGATCCTATTGAATCAGATCCATATCGTGTAAAAATTGACAACGGATTTAATAATGGAACATATAATGGTATTGACTATATGCTTCTACATAATTTATATTGGTTATGTTTTGCTCCACCTTCAGAACCTTTTACGGTGAATTGCACAAATTATTCTCCAAATATTCATACACGCAATATTGTTTCAAATTGTACTATTCCAGCCAATAAAACTATTACATATACAGCAAGCGAATCAATTTCGTTACAACCTGGATTTTCGGCACAAAAAGGTTCTACATTCAAAGCAGAAATTAACACACAATGGAGGTATCAGTATACAAATCCTGCTGAATTAATTTCTTCAAATAATTGTTATTCCGGAATTCCCTATTCATTACAAAAATCGGAATCAATAACATCTGAAATTTACAATGAAATTTCTCCTTATACATATCCATCAGAAATTGTTGATTTACCTCTGTATGCTATTATGCCAAATCCTAATACCGGGAGTTTTACTATAAAAAATATTCAACAAAAAAATTTCAATATTCAAATCTATTCTATGTCAGGTGTCTTATTGACTCAACACCAATCGTATGGAAATGATATTCCTATTAGTATCGAACAAAAAGGAATATTTCAATTACAAATAACTTCAGAAAATAAAGTATATACCGAACAAATAATTTGTAAATAATTATGAAATTTTTCATCTCAATATTTTGTGTATTTTTATTATATAATTGTAATTGCAAATATTGTACTGACAATTTATCTTTTGAAAATCAAAAAATTATATATTCTGATAGTAGTCTTATTACTTTTAAAAATGATACGTTAGGTGTTAAAACTGATACAATTTTCGTTTTTTTAGGCAAAATTAGTAAACGCCCATATGCTTGTAATAACGGCAATGATGACAAATACGTTTGTCACGGGGAAAGTACTATTAAATATTCAAATTTATTTGTTTTAAAAATATTACAATTCCCAAATTCATTTAATTGTAATAATTGTATTGGTATAGGATTTCCATATGAATATCAAGAGTTTATTCAAACAGATTCTATACAATATTCATATAAAAATAAAACTTTACAAGCATTTCATACTTATTTTAAACAAGACATAAAAGATTCTTTGTTATATGGAAAGAATATTAGTAAAGATTCTTTATATAAGTATAACAATTACATTTATGTTAAAGATTCAATTATTAAGTTGCTTGAATATTCCATAACCTATAAAGATGGAACTAAACGAAAATGGAAATTGAAAGAGTAAGATACCTACAACGTCTGCAATATAATTCGCTCTATTTCAATTTTTTTGTCAGTACTTATATCGCCTTGACTTTGCACACATTCCAATAGTTTTTTCTTAAAACTCCAGCAAGTCATTTGTCGTAATTCGAGTTTTTGAGATAATTCGTGCGATGAAATTTCTTTGGCATTGCATACAATATATGCAATATAAAATGCTTTGGGAAGAGGAAATCGACAGCCTTCGAACATTGTACCTACTTTTGCCGATTCGTCGTGTTTGCATTTGGTACATCGCCGCGAGTGTGCTTGCTTGCCCGTACAATAATTGGTATGCCCGCATCGTCTACAGGTATACCCTTGCTGCCATTTTGTTTCTGCTAAATACTGCAAACACGATTCTTCGCTTGCAAATCGCTGCTCAAAATCTTTTTCTGTAATTGAACTGAAAGGTCCTGTCATAAAGTGCGACTAAAACGATAAATTTATTAACAATTTGAAAAATAATTACACAAATATAGTGATATTAAAACGATATGCATTATATTTGTAAAAAAAATTATACACAATGAGAAAAAATATTGCACTTCTTCTATTAATTCCTACGATGTTGTTTGCATGTGGGAATACTCAAAAAAATGCCGATGATTCTAAGCAAACATCGCAAGACTCTACACAACAATCAACTGTTTCGGATCCTACAAAAGGTGAAAATTACGGTAAAGTTGTAAAAATAAGTACTGCGGAATTTAAAGAATTAATTTACAACTACGAAGCCAATCCGCAAGCATGGGTTTTTCGAGGTGATAAACCATGTGTGATTGATTTTTATGCAGATTGGTGTCGTCCATGCAAAATGATAGCTCCTATTCTCGATGAATTGGCATTGGAATATGCAGGCAAAGTAAATTTTTATAAAGTAGATACACAAGTAGAACAAGATTTGGCTCGTGCATTTAATATTAGCAGTATTCCATTAGTTGTATTTTGTGGTGTGCAAGGCAATCCGCAAGGCACTATGGGGGCATATCCCAAAGAAGAGTACAAACGTATGATTGATTCTATTCTAACTAAATAATTATGGATACTTCAAACATTCAAATTCGATATTCGGAATTGGCAGAAACAACGTGCTGCCTATCTTGTGGCGGTGCTATAAACTATTCGAAACCGCAATTGGGCGAAGTGTGTGTAGATTTGGGAAGCGGAAGGGGCACAGATGTTCTTCGTATGGCCGAAGATGTGGGACCTACGGGTTTTGCTTATGGGGTTGATATTTCTGACGGTATGCTTCAAAAAGCTCAAAAACAAGCTGAAAAGTTGGGTGTTCAAAATGTGAAATTTGTGAAATCGGAACTCGAAAAAATAGCATTACCCAATGCCTGTGCCGATGTGCTTATTTCTAATTGCACTATAAATCATGCTGCCGATAAACAGGCTGTTTGGAATGAAGTCTATCGAATTTTGAAATTTGGCGGTCGTTTCGTAGTAAGCGATATTTATGCTCTTGCCCCTGTGCCCGATGAATACAAAAATGACCCGCAAGCGGTTGCTGAATGTTGGGCAGGTTCGGTAACCAAAGATCTATACATGCAGCAACTCCGCAATGCCGGATTCAAAAATATTCAAATACTTGAAGAAAGTGCTCCGTATGATAAAGGCAAAATTCAAGTTTCAAGTTTTACGATAGCAGGACGTAAGGAACGCTATTGTAGTTGTTAGTAATATTTAATTTTTAAAGGTATGAAATCATTAGTAAAAAAGGCTCAAGCTCACGAAACGAAAGTAGCACAATGCTGTGCTAAAAATTCAAAAATAGTAGCAGGTTGCCACGACTAACAACTATGCGGAGTGCCAATGGTACTCCGCATTTTTCAATCATTTAATTAATATTCCATGTATTTTTCAAAACACAACATAGTATCACGTATCAAAGACTCTGATTCATTTTTTATAGTGAATCCTTTGTTGCAACAAGCTGACATTGTAAGTGCCGAGGAAGCAAAAAAAATAATGGCACACGACTATTCGTTGCCTGCTCTTGCCGAAAAAAAATATGTGTTACCTATAGAGGAAGAATCCAGACTGTTTCGACAAAAATATTTGGAATTTATAGATACACGCGAAACCGATGAGGTTCAGCTGTTTTTTGTTCCTTGGTACACGTGTAATTTTGCATGTAGTTATTGTTTTCAAGATGAATACACTAATCCCAATAATATAAGCACTCCTGAATTAATTGATTCGTTTTTTTCGTACATACACACGGCATTTGCGGGTAGACGAAAATATATAACTATATTTGGAGGTGAACCATTGTTGCCGGGAGCTCAATACAAAGAAATTATTTCTACTATAATTCAAAAAGCAACCGAACAACATATTGATATTGCGGTAGTCACTAATGGTTATCATATAATAGATTATATAGAAATATTACAAAAAGGTCATATTCGCGAAATTCAAGTAACACTCGATGGAATGCAACAGATGCACGACAGCCGACGAATGCTTCGTGGTGGGAACCCGAGTTTTGAGAAAATTGTAGCCGGAGTAGATAGCCTTTTAGAACATAAAATTCCGGTAAATTTACGAATGGTAGTTGATAAAGAAAATATACAAGAATTACCAAAATTGGCACAATTTGCTATAGATAAAGGCTGGACACAGTCGCCCCTTTTCAAAACACAATTGGGACGAAATTATGAGTTGCATCATTGTCAAACCAACAATCAACGACTCTACACTCGAATAGAGATGTACGAAGACATATACGAATTGTGTAAAACCAATCCCGAAATTTTAGAATTTCACAAACCTGCGTTTTCTATCAGTAAATTTTTGTGGGAACAAGGCGAAATGCCTTCACCATTGTTTGATTCGTGTACCGGCACTAAAACTGAATGGGCGTTTGATTACACCGGAAGTATATATGCTTGCACCGCAACAGTAGGCAAAACCGAAGAGCGATTGGGGACATTCTACCCCGAAATTTCGCTCAATACAGATGATATAGAAGCATGGCAAGAACGAGATGTATTGAGTATAGATGCATGTAAACAATGCAACGTACAACTTGCATGTGGCGGAGGTTGTGCCGCGGTTGCAAAAAACAATCACGGAAGTGTTTCGGCACACGATTGTAGACCTATTACAGAATTATTGGAATTGGGTATTGGATTGTATTTCAAAGAATAAGATATGGATTGCACTAAATGTAATACTAAACAATGTCGCACCGGTACTGCATGCAAAGCTACCAAAAGTAATGCAGAAGAAATACGTGCCATGTATCATGAGTCGCGCAATCAAGATATAGTGCTAGCCGCTGCACAATTGGTAGACAACGGTAGGGCAGGAACCCTGTCGCGTATGCAAGAAATTGTAGAATTTGCCAAAACCATGCAATACAAAACCATAGGACTTGCCTATTGCTACGGTATGGAATTACAAGCTGCAGAAGTTGTTTATTATTTTCGCAATGCCGGTTTGCACATGGTTCCGGTATCGTGTACCGTAGGTGCGCATACGCAAGCAGAAGTAAATCAACAAAGTTGTATACATAAAGTATCATGCAATCCATTATCGCAGGTAGCTCAAATGCAAGCAGAAGGAGTTGATTTTGCCATAACTATGGGATTATGTTTAGGACACGATATTTTATTCAATAAATATATAGGTGTAGACGTTACCAATCTTTTGGTAAAAGATCGAGTTTACAATCATCAACCATTACAAGCATTAAAAACAAAATAGTCATGAAAGAAATTACAGCAGCAGAATTTGACCAACTAGTGTTGCAAGGCAACAAAGTAGTAGTAGATTTTTATTCAACAGAATGTCCTCCCTGTGAAGCTCTTGCCCCAAAATTTGAAAATATGGCAGAATTGTACGGTGAGCATATTACGTTTGTTAAGGTATATCGCCAAGGTAATAGAGAACTTGCAGAACAATTGGGAGTAAAAAGTTCGCCAACGGTATTGTTTTTTGACAAAGGGAAACAAGTTGCCGATATGATTTCGGGTGGTATTAAAAAATCGGAATTAGTAGAACGGTTAGATGCAATGTTACCCCAAGAAACCGTTGCAAACATAAAATCTAAAATTACCAAACATACTACCTATTGCGATGCGTTGATAATTGGCGGTGGTCCTGCAGGATTGGCAGCAGGATTATATTTGTGTCAAGCAAAAGTAAATACAATATTGGTAGACATTCAATTACCGGGCGGACAAGTATCAACTACGCACCAAGTGTCAAATTATCCCGGCTTTGTAGAACCACAGCCGGGTTATATGCTGTCGCACCACATGAGTGAGCAAACACGATTGTGTGGTACTCAATACAAAGTTGCGGTAGACGTAGCTCATGTAGATTTGCACAATAAAACAGTTGAAATAGATGCATTTGAAACTATTCAAGCAAAAAAAATAATCATAGCAACCGGAGCCAGTCCACGACCACTTGGCATACCCGGCGAAAAAGAATTTAAAGGACGAGGTATCTCATACTGTGCAACCTGCGATGCTAAGTACTTTAACGACAAAGATGTAATAGTAATTGGTGGTGGAAATTCAGCAGTTGAGGAAGCAGATTTTATTACAAAATTTGCCAAAAAAGTTACTATGATTCATCAATTTGCAGAATTTACCGCCAACAAACAGGCAGTAGAAAAAATTATGGCTAACCCCAAAGTATCAGTCTTGTTTCAAAGCGAACCACGTGCATTTACAAAACAAGGCGATACTATGATAGTAGAATACGAAAACTTACAAACCAAAGAACGACATACAATTTCAGCCGACGGTATATTTGTATTTATTGGTATGCAACCTAATACATCGTTGTTTGGAAATCAATTACAAACTGATAATTGGAACTATATAGTTACTGACGAAGATATGCAAACAAATATACCCGGGGTTTATGCCATAGGCGATGTGCGCAGTAAAAAATACAGACAAATTACAACTGCTGTTGCCGATGGAACAATAGCAGCTATTCATATTTCTAAAGAGTTGATGTAATAATGTAAAATGGTTTACATATTTCATCTATATTTGTGATTCAAGATATACTGAATAATACAACATTTAAATTATTTGTATATTTCTAATAGGGGTAGTCTTGAAATATAAATAGAAGGTATGAAATGTGAATATGCAATAATTCCCGAATATAGAGTAATTATAGAAAAATTAGAGGGAGATGTAAGTATAGAAGAATCTATAGCTATGTCAACAAAACTGTTTGCTGACCCTATGTATGATACTTCTTATACTATTTTAGTAGATATTCGAAATTATACATCAGTAATAGATAAAACTGTACTTATTTCTAATGGTGAAGTATTTGCACAATTTGCACGCAATAACTGTAAGCATGGCAATACTAATGTTGGTATGCTTATATCGGAACCTCTGCATTCGGTAATAGTTGAATTATTTCGGAATAATGTTTTAGATTTACCTTTGCAAATATCTTTTTTTACTACTGTTGAAGGGGCATTAAAATATTTGCATTTATTAAAATATTCCAAACAAATTATTGCAACATTATCAGAAATGTAGTATTAATAGTCAGCAATGATTAATCGGCCATATTTAGTATTCATAACTTGGTCGTGTACAGTTTTTAAATGTTTATATGATGCCTGATTGCTAAAACGCAAAATATATGTGTAGGTTCCTGCAGATAGTCGTCTGCCTGCAGCATCGGTTAAATTCCAATATACTTCAAGTGAATTTGTCCCTATATGAATATGTTTTGCTGTGTGTACCGGAATAGTATGAACTAATTTACCGTCATTTGCATATATATGTATGTACATAGTTTCGGGTATTTTACTGCCCGTAAGTATAAACCGAAATGTAGTAGCATCGGTACAAGGGTTAGGAAAATTGTATAATACCGAAATTTTTGATTCTAAATCAATTGTAAATTCTATGGTATACGGTTCAATTCCCGATAGATTATTACTCATATCTTTAGCTTCTATACTCAATATATACGTTCCATTTTCAGTAAATTCGGGAGAAAATATGGCATAGCACGTTTTGTTATTGGCCGTAGCAGGAACAAATCGTAAATTACTACCATTAAAGTAATATGTTGTAGTAATGCCTGAAAGAACATTGGTTATTTTTACAGAAAACACACTTGTATCTTGTAGCAGTAAATATTGGTTTTCGTCGTATAATCTTAATAATATGGTTGGTTTACTCGAAATATAATCGCCATTCGATACATGTCTGTTATCAATGGTAACATCTAAAATTGGTTTAGTTTTATCGGTTTTTACATAGAAATGAGTATACAAAAAGTTATTAATTCTACTATTTTCTAATTGGTCATATTCGCCTGTATTTGGATTGATTGGATTAAATTCAATACGAATAGTATAAGTACCGCTTAATTCTTTAGTGCTATAGCTAAGTTGGTCATATATATATTGCTGAGCCAAAGCCGGAGCTACACGTTGATATTTGGCAACTATTAATTCGTTAGTGACAGAACGAATTTCATATAGTATAAGAACACTATCCATGTTGACGTAAGCTACATTTTGTGCAGAAACGTTTAATCGTAATGTGTCACCTTGTTGTAAGGTGTCGTTATAGAGAGTAAATATATGTTTTGGTGTAACAGCAATTTCGCCAACAGGGTCATAATAAACTTTCCAATAATTGAGATGAGGAGGTGTACGCAATAAATTATCTTGCGTGTAATTTTCTAATTCCAAATATGGAAATAATTTTGCATTTATAAGAGTATCGAGTCTGTCATGATTGTTAGAAGATTGTTTAATTGCACTATATATATCTTGTTGTTGCGATATAGCTTTAAGTGTATATGTAGCAATTTCTCCGGGAACGGTAGTAATGTTCCAAACATATTCTTGAAAGTGGTTTGAAGGACCAATTTTTGTAGATTTTTGGGTTCCTTCAAAATAATTGGAAACAACATTCGAAGATTGGCTGATGTAATCCATATTGCTTACACCTATTGTTTCTTTGGTATATGATACATCGCCTTTTTTTGTAAATAATATATAGGGATATGAATCGGGAGTAGTACGGTGAAGTGTAGCACCAAGGTCATCAAAAACCTGACGCAATTCTTCTTCCCAAAGAGAAAATCGGGTATCTTTATAACTAAAAGCAAGAATATAATTCCCTTTAGGGATAGAATCGCGAATAAATTTAGCCATATTTGCTCTATATACGGCATTTGAAGTTACAAAAATAAAGTAACGAGCACCAACTCCGGTTAAATAATTGTAATGTCCGTAGTTATCTTGGCTTGAATACCATGGAATAAGAGAAATTGAATCCATTACAGCTATGTGTATAGCATCTACGCCGGCACCACTTGAACCATATTGAACTCCATCAATTAAATAATTTGTAGGGTATACATTGTATCCTAAGCTTCCGGTATTGTTTGCAGTAACTACTCGAGGCACGGTAAAGTATGAATATGAATTTTGCTGTTCATTAAAGTTCATGAACGATAAGTTATTCTCAATGAATTGATGCGGGTGTTTTTGAGCCCAACCATTACGCCCTTGTTCATATACAAATGAATGCTCATTCCATTTTATAGAATCAGCATTTGTAACCCGCCAAAAGTACACTTTGTGTTCAATATATGTAATTCCCGGATTCCACTGAATACTAGCTCTTCCATTGGTTTGTATAGTTTGCGACACTTTGAGTGGACTGGAATATGAGGCTGTAGTATCTATTTCAATAATAATTCTTGCCGGTGGATTATGTGGGTCAACAGCTGAAACTGTAAGTAATTGATTATTTTGTGGAATTATAGCATAGTTTGGAGGATATACCGGCAATACATCACGTGAACTAATAAAAAAGTCTACAGTTGTTTCATTATTCATTTCATCATATTCTTCTATTCTATTAGTATCATCAATTTTTGCATTTATTGAATAGTTTCCGGCAGGGAAAAGAGCAATTGGTAATACAAATTTAAAAGTATCACGCAAAAATAGACCTTGAATTAGATGGTTAATTACATATGGTTCACCCGATTGTGGTGTAAGTACTACTCGTAAATAGCAACTGTCTTTGGTTGTGCGACCATTGTTGTAAACTACTACGTTGAGGGTAAATTCTTCTAAATCGTTGGTTACAAAACTTGGATTGGTAAATATTGATGCAGGTTTTAATTCTAAATCAGGATTTTGAAATGAGTGAACTTTTATAGCGGGGTCTCCGTGTAACATGAAGCTAAGTGAAGAATTTTTAATTTCTTGCACAGAACCATATTTGTTATTTATTTCTTGTAATGTAAGTTGAATACTTGTTCCTACAGATTTGCCGTAATTATGTTTGGCGGTATTATTTATAAAAGGAAGAGTAAAAATATTCAAATACGTAGGGCTTCCTAAATCTACATTGGCAATAAATCCTATGCTTCCACGGTTTGGAATGAGTGTCCATGTTTCGTTTATGCCGGTAGAAGTAGTAAATATGTCACCCGAATAACATGAATTTGCAATTATAAGCGGATATTTTCCTTGATTGTTGAATAATGAAGGATGGTCAATATTTTGGTCGAAACCAGTACCCGACGCATGTCCAAAAAAGTTAAGTATAGATGTGCCGTTATTCATATGTTCACGAATAGCTTCAGGTTCTGTTTTTTCAAACACATCGCTGCTTTCTTTTAAAAATGTATAAACCTGGGCACCAAAATATTCTCCTTCTAAACTTGATTCGTATGATTGTAAATATGTTTTAAATAATCGTTTTTCAGCTGCGGTATTACCACCTCCAAAATGAAGAACTGTTTTCATCCAAGGTGCCGGAGTTTGTTTTTCATGTTCTTCAACTTTTTTCTTGTAATAGTCTACTTCTGAATTTGTTTTTGCAGCCAATCTACCTATCGCAACTTTTGAAATAGTATTTTTTGCTTGCAAATCTGTTGTAAACAGTAAATCGGCAGCAGGATATCCCATGCCGGGTATAAGAGTGTTGGCATAATTTGAAGAATTGTTTCTATAATAGTCTAATTGGTATCCTTTACCTATGAGGAATATATATTCTGCTTTTATTCCCCATACTTTTGTAGCATATTCTATGAAATTATAAATTGCCATTGGGTGTTTTTGAATACCATATCCAAATTGATTATATATTTCATTTACATCAATTAATACAGCACTATAGCCGGTATTTGAACGATATGCTCTGTATGAATTTGCTTGAGTCCATAACGATTGATTGGTAATAATAACATAATTACCTTGGTTTGCAGCATTGCTTAAATCATGAAACATAGATGCTGCTCCCGTTGAGTTTTTTGTTTTTACGGTAACTATTTTTGGTACTTTTTGAAATGCATCGGGATTTGCAAAAATACATGTAACTTCTTTGTATGGATTAGGTAGCAAAACTTGATATTTTGAGCCTGATTTTGTGGCAACTATACGTTTGCGAGTTTCAGGACAAAACAATATGGGAGCATCGCCGCCATCAAAATTTGTAATTTCGAGTAACAAAAAATTACCTGTAGGAACAGCAGGTACGGTAAACGTAAATTGATTTGTTGATTCAAAATTGTATGTATGGGGATACGTAATTTCAACGTATGCTACACTGTTTTTGTCTGCAGCTTTTCCAAAGCCGCTTATACTTCTAAATCTAATAGATGTAGTTGCCGTAAGTGCATTTGATAACGTAAGTTTTTTATGTACTGCATTGTACCCTGAATAAATAGTATCAAACAAGGGTGTACCGATAGGAGATTCAACAAATATATCGTGCCGAGTATCAGAAAATCCACAGAATCCAAATCGTAAAGAATATGGTTGACCTACGTTTGCGTATTGTGGAGTTGAAAGAGTTTTGTCGGTACTTGCACCCATATTAAAAAAATTATCGCACCAACCTTCGCCTTCATACATATAGGGAGCATGAGCCGATGAGTTATATACTGCAGTAAAATTTTGTCGTACTTTTCGCAAACAGTATGATTGTGCTGTATATGAACTGAAATTGGTGTTACGTGTTGTATCGTAGCGGGGGCTTGTAAGGGTATTGGCAAAAGTTAAAAAGTATGAAGCAGTATCATTGTATAAACTATAATCCGGATTGAGAGGGTTGTTTTTCATATACATAGCGGTATCGAGCCAACCTGTATTTCGCCCCGGGGCATAAAATTCAAAATAATCTTGAACATTAAATACAAAATCTGATTCTCCGCTTACAAATAATGGTAAAACTTTGCCATTATGAATTATTTGAAGATTTCTGGGGTCAAAGTCACCAACAGATATGCCGTAAGAAACAAGGTCGTTGTATGTAACTTTGTAAATTCCTTCTGATGTTATAGGGATTCTATAATATTTTTGAGAATATTGTATCCAATTATTTGCATATTGTTGAGCAAACCCAATATATGAAAACAGACTTACATATATAAGTAATAAAAATTTTTTCATAATTGAATCCTCCACAAATCTTAGACGCACAAAGCTCCTATTTCTCACGTATTATGTCTCGTTTTGAACGAGCGTCTTGAGAATCATTTTCTAAAATAGTTCCATCGTCTTCTACTGTTTTTTTCTGAGTCTCAACTTCGGCACGTATTTTATTAAATAATTCATCTTCATACTCTATAGTAACTGCTACAATTTCAATTTTTCTTTGATATGCAGCAGCAGGGCTGTATACCGACATCCATTTTTGTTTTCGGTCAGAAATAGCACTTACTTGTTCTCCTGAACTTGTATAGAATGTATCTTCCATTTTAATTTCACCAATAGGTTGATGACCGTATTTTAAGCTTCCTTTACCTGTATTAGGCTCATTTTTAAGATATTGATTGAGTACTCCATCATGAAATTCATAGAAGAAATTTTGAATACATGAAATACGTTTTTTTGCAACAATTTCATTGTACGCAGTATTTCCAACCGGACTTGCATATCCTTTAAATACAACAACTATGTCTTGACCGTCTTTTAATAATATTTCCATAAGTTGAGCAAATAAAAATAGTCGCTCATATTCTTTTTGTAAGTCAGCAAAGAAAGTTTCAACATTTTTTACATCATAATCATACCGTTCTGATGGCGAATTTTTTGTAAATTCTATTATATATTCTTGTTTTTTTGCCATAAACGCCTGATACAATGATTCGTAATCTTTGTCGGTAAGCGTATCGCGAGAACGAGGATCTGGTTGATCGTTATCAAAATACAGATATATTGGAACTAAGTCTGTAATACGAGCAACAGATTTACGAATAAGAGGATGATAATAAATATCATTGCTATATGCTTTACTTATAAGACGTTGTGATTCTGTTCGGTTCGAAACCCAATATGCTCGTAAAGAGTCGCGCGAATATTGGTAATATAAATCATTATAGCTTGAGTTCATTGGTTTACCAATGTTAGCAGGAGCCGACCATTTATCGGTTTTTAAATTGCCTTTAGCCGAAAAAATATCAAAACCACCTAAACTAGTGTGCCACTCGCTACTAAAATAAAGTAATGAATCGCGAGCATCATAAAAAGGTGTAACTTCATCACCTAAAGTATTTACATTAGCCCCACAGTTTATTGGTTTTTCAAATGTACCGTTTTCATTAATTCGAGAATACCATATATCCATTCCGCCTCGGGTACCTTTAGCATTTGATGCAAAAAATAATATTTCGCCGGTATGAGTTACAGCTAAATGAGGAGTTGTATTGCTTGATCCGGGTTTATTTATAGTGGCCGGTAATTTTTCAATGTTTGAAAATGTAGCTGTTTTAGGATTAAAACTTGCTTTGTAAATAGAACAGTCGTATCCTATACATTTACTGAAATATGCAGTTCTTCCGTTTCGCGAAAAGGTAAGATTTCCAACATGAGCATAGGGGTCATTTATTGATTCTTCTTGACCTACATATTCCCATACACTATCACGAATATATGCTTTAGAAATTCTATTAATATAATTACTAAATACATAAGCCGTATCTGCCATTACGGTATCAATTGCCCGTACTCCGCCAAAAAAGAAAAGAGAATCATTATATTGCATTGGGCTGTATTCGGCATACATTGAATTTATTTTATTGTTATCTATACGGGTAAAGTTTAAGTCGGTGTATTCTACCACATCTTTAACTTTTTTGCCGCACACAGTAGTTTCATGTTTTGCTTTTTTGGTGTAATAGTCAGTTATTTTTCTGTTAATTTTATAAAAACTGTCAAATTCTTTTGCTGCTTCAGCATATTTACCTTGAAATTTTAACATTTCGGCATACCAATATTTTGCCAAACGGTAAGTTACAGAATCTTCTGTTATTACTTTTTTGTAATATTTTTCTGCATCGGGATAATTTTGATAACTTCTACAAGCTTCTGCACACTTAAAACTAATTTCGGTATCGTCTTGATACGATAATGCTTTTGCATATGCTTGGTGAGCACCATAAAAGTTTTTGTTTGATATACAACTATCGCCTAATGTTTTGTATGCTTCAAAGAATTGTTTTTTTCCTTGAGAAAAACCCGAGAATGAAATGCACAGTAATACAAAAATGGCTATTGAAATATGAATACATCTCTTCATAAATGTGTGTATAATAGTTTATGTTATCTGAAAGGGTCGTTAATAATTCCTTCGGGATTGAGAATAATTGGCAATTTGCAATTAATTAATTTTATTGAAATCTCAAAACTGTCTTTACCAACATTGTTTGTACTTTTCCATTTGTTTGACTCACTAAAACTTGATACAGTAAGGTCGTAGCTAAAACCAAAATTTAATGTCCATTTGGTATTGATAGGTTTATCAAATGCCAATCCAAATATGAGTGCATCGCCAAAACGGTACCAAGCTCCTGCGTAAAGTGCATCGAGTAATGAAGTTTGTTCTCCTAATGAAAATTTCACGAATGTTCCTGCATTCATTTCATTGTATTTTTTCTGTTTTAAGAAAATAAAACTTGGTAGTAATGAAACGGTTGTGTTTATAGGATATACGGCATTAGCATTTAGTGAGTATCTGCGGTAATTACTTGGAGCTTGCGTGGTAGCAAAACCACCGCCGCCCGAACCTAATAAACGATGAAAGGTAATTCCTGCATTTATTGGTATGTCGTTTTGTAAACGAAATTCTCCATTTATACCAAGTCCTAAATCTGAATATAGTTTTGAAGTTTTTTCAAAATCGGTACCAACTACTGCTTCTCCTGTATTAGGGTCAATTTGCCCCGGTAATACTACTTTTGTTTCGTCTACACTATTGTGGTTAAACATTACGTCTAATCCGGTAGATAATTTAAAAAATCCGGGAATAATTTCTTTATGGTATGCCGGCATTATTTTTAACATGGTATTACCATAGGTGGTTTCGCCTGCATAGTCAGCATTGATTAATGCTCCTAATCCAAAGTCGCCTCCTGCCAAAGAAAAAGCCGGTAGTGGTCGGTCGTATGACAACATAAATGAATTATATGTACTCCATTGTCCTTTGAAATTTGAAATAAATCGGTTATTACATTCCATTAATCCTGAAAGTGCAGGGTTAAAATACAATGGGGCAGCATCAAACTGCGAAAAATGAACGTCTTGTGAAAAACCGGATTGAATGCCCAGCATTACTGTAAGGCTCAAACTTAGTACTATTTTGTGTAGGGCACTACTCATAAAGTATGACATTTTTTAAGGCTTGAATACAAAATATACAAATATAAGTTTTTTTTTGATTATCAAATATATAAAATAATATTTTGTTAACAAATTGCACTACCGTTGTCTACTTTTGATACAGGTGAAATAAATTCTAATTTTCCATCGGAATTTTGGGCCATTAAAATCATTCCTTGTGATTCAATATTTTTTAGCATTCGGGGTTGTAAATTTACTAAAATACTTACTTGTTTTCCGATGATTTCTTCGGGGTTAAAACAATGAGCAATACCCGATACTACTGTACGTATATCTATACCGGTATCTATGGTTAATTTCATGAGTTTGTCTGTTTTTGGAACTCGTTCTGCGGCTTGTATTGTTCCTACGCGTATATCCATTTTACTGAAATCATCATATTGTATCAACGGTTTTTGCGGACTTACATCAGTTTTGTTTACATTAGTATTCATTGCCTGTTTAGTTTGTTGTAATTTTTCAATTTGTGCATCTATTTCACTGTCTTCTATTTTTCTAAACAATAAAGCAGCTTCTCCTATTGGTGTACCTGTTTGTAATAATTCTACATTTCCTGATTGATTCCATGTACACGCATTCATGCCAAACATAGTTTGTATTTTTTTTGCTGTAAATGGTAAAAAAGGTTCAATTATAATTCCCAGATTTGCAGTAATTTGTAAACAAACATGAAGTATGGTTGCTACTCGTTGTTCATCGGTTTTTATTACTTTCCAAGGTTCGGTTTCGGTTAAGTATTTGTTACCGGCTCGTGCCAATTGCATAGCATCTTTCAATGCTTCTCTAAATTTATAATTTTCAATGTTTTTTGCTACTGCTTGTTTTGCTGTAGAAATTTCTGCAAGCATATCGGTATCTATTCCCAAGAGAGTTGTTTTTGCAGGCACGGTTCCTTGAAAATATTTGTGTGTAAGAACAACTACGCGGTTTACAAAGTTTCCTAAAATAGCAACTAATTCATTATTGTTGCGTGCCTGAAAATCTTTCCATGTAAAGTCATTGTCTTTGGTTTCGGGAGCATTAGCCGTAAGTACATATCGTAATGTATCTTGTTGGTCTTTAAAGTCAGTTAAGTATTCATGCAGCCATACAGCCCAATTTCGTGAAGTAGAAATTTTGTCATTTTCTAAATTTAAGAATTCGTTAGCAGGTACATTTTCGGGTAAAATGTAATCTCCATGAGCTTTGAGCATAGCAGGAAATACTATACAGTGAAATACTATATTGTCTTTACCAATAAAATGAACAAGTTTGCAGTCTTCTGATTTCCAATATTTTTCCCAATCTTTGGTGCATTCTTGTGTAGAAGTAATATAGCCTATAGGAGCGTCGAACCATACATATAGTACTTTGCCTTCTGCTCCTTCAACCGGTACAGGTACACCCCAATCTAAATCACGACTTACGGCACGTGGTTGTAATCCACCGTCTATCCATGATTTACATTGTCCATATACGTTAGATTTCCATTCGGTATGTCCTTGTAAAATCCATTCTCTTAAAAATTGTTCGTGTTTATCCAGAGGTAAATACCAATGTTTGGTTTTTTTGAGCACAGGTTTTTGGCCTGTAATTGTTGAAATTGGGTTTATAAGTTCAAGTGGACTTAGTGATGAACCGCATTTTTCACATTGATCGCCATAGGCTCCTTCACTACTGCATTTGGGGCAAGTGCCGGTTATGTATCTGTCAGCCAAAAATTGATTTGCTTGTGCATCAAAGTATTGTTCACTTTCTTGTTCTATAAATTCACCTTTTTCATACAGTGTTTTAAAAAAACCAGATGATACGTTATGATGCAATGCGTTTGATGTACGAGAATAATTTGAAAATTCTATACCAAAATCAGCGAATGATTGTTTAATAATTTGATGATATCTGTTTACAATGTCTTGAGGTGTACATCCTTCTTTTTTTGCTTTAATTGTTATAGGTACACCATGTTCGTCACTTCCGCACACAAATAATACATCTTGTTGGTTCATTCGTAAATAGCGCACATATATATCGGCAGGAATGTATACTCCTGCTAAATGACCAATATGAACAGGACCATTGGCATATGGTAATGCTGCAGTTACAAGATGTCGTTTAAATTCTTTCATTCCGGTAAATTTGTTTAATTACATGTAACATATTATCTTCGCAAATATATAAGTTTTTTACTATCAATAAGTATCCAATATATAACAGAATTATGTTTACAGTTCCTGATTTTTTGCAACAAGGTGATAGGGTTGCTATTGTTTCTCCTTCGGGGCCAATAGATATAGAGTATATACATAAGGCTGTTTCTGTATTGGAATCATGGGGGTTGCAAGTATGCTTAGGAAAACATGTGTGTCATAAATACGGGGTTTTTGCAGGAACCGATGCTCAACGATTAGCTGATTTTCAAGAAGTTATTGATAATGATTCTATAAAGGCTGTTTTTTGTTCACGCGGAGGATATGGAGCTATAAGAATAGTGCAAAATTTGGATTTTACTAAATATGTGCAAAAACCAAAATGGATTATTGGTTTTAGTGATATTACAGTATTTCATGCAAAAATATCATCGTTGCATATAGCTTCTATGCATGCTGCAATGCCTAAAAATTTCTCTACTGTTACTCCCCAGTCTCTTGAAAGTTTACAACAAGCTTTGTTTGGTAATGTACAACCTATTCGGTGGCAATCAAGTTCTTTTAATACACTTGGAACTGCACGCGGACGATTAACAGGTGGAAATTTATCTATGCTGTATAGTTTACGTGGTTTGTCTTTTGAATATGATTATTCGGGAACGTTATTGTTTATTGAAGATTTGAATGAATATTTGTATCATATTGATAGAATGATGCAAAATTTAAAACTTTCCGGTATTTTATCACGTATTGCAGGACTTATAGTAGGAGGTATGAGTGGTATGAAGCAAGGTGTTGATGTGTATAATGCTTCTGTAGAAGCTATAATAAGTGAAGTTTTGGTTCCCTATAATATTCCGGTATGTTTTAATGCGCCTACCGGACACGAGAGTGATAATATGGCGCTTATTCCCGGTATAGAATACCAATTGCAGGTACAATCAAATAATGTAGTGTTACAACCACTCACTGTGTTATAATTAGAATTGTATTAATCTTATTCGCTATAATCATTGAAATGTTTTCTTGTTTTAATTCTATGATTTCAAAAGAAATCATGGATTTTAGCATTGCATAATTTTACAGTAAATGTATAGTTACTGCAAAACCAATAATAAGTTTAAAATTATTAAATAGTAAGTAATCATGAAAAAATTAATTTTTATTATAACATTTTGTTTTTTTGTAACTCATGTGTTTAGTCAACAAGAATATAATCAATCGGTTGGGCTCAATGTGGGTATAGGTGTTTCAAGTGCCAGTGTTGGCCCTGTATTGTTAGATGGTGTAGGAACATGCGTTGGTTTATCGTATTTGCATGATATATTCAATTCGCGATTTAGAATAGCTCCGGTATTTACAATCGGACGTTTTATGAATGATGAAAGTAATGCGCAAAATTGGTATAGAGCACAATCGATGTATATAAATGCCGAATGTGATGTGTTGCGATATAGATTTTTTAATACTACATTGTTTGGCGGCGGTGGAATAAATATGGGTAGTGGTAATATTGATAATATAGGTACTGTTGGGTATTCGTATTTTGGATATAGTTATGGTTTACAATTTAGATTTGAACCCGAACAGTCTCCTTTTTCTATAGTTTTGCAACCGGTATCAATACATAATGGATTTTCTTAAGGTGAATTTTCAAATATGATGTCAATAAGTTTGGGCGTTGAATTGTATTTTAAATAATTCTTAATGTATAGTATATCGTACTGCAATATTACAGAGCAGTGTTGCCGGTGTTGTTTCTGATACTGTTAATTGTTTATGAATAGCTGTGTGCGATAGTTTGAATTCAATTCTAAACATTCTATGTATTTGCCATTCAATTAAACTATACCAGTGCGATCCTTTATTGAAGTATTGATGTGAGGTAATACTGTATTTTACATTGTCTTCCCATGCATAAATACGAGCATTATACGGTGCAGAATAATGAGCATAGCGTATTCGAATAGTGCATGTTTTGGTAGGTTTATATTGTAAATCTTGGCATACTAATGTTCCTCGTTGGTTTTCTGCTAGACTTTGAGCAATGGTGGTTTTACTTAAAAGAACAGAGTTTATAGGTATAACAAAATACAATTTTTGAAATTGTGTAATGTGTGTGTAAATTTCATTGTATCTTTCGGTAATATTTTGGGCTGTTTTGTATCCGTTGCTCCAAGCGTAAAATAGTGTAACACCTTCCCAATTTTTGTATTGCAGTTTTACATATAATTCGTTTCCTCGTGTAGGGGCATTTACAAAATATCGGCAATTTGGAATATAATAATAATCATGAACACATTGAAAAGTTATAAATTTACTAATAGGACATATAACGCTTGTAAATATTCCTTGTTCATTGTGTATTTGTGATTGTTCGCTTAAGCTTTGTGAGTATATGTTATTATAATTTGGTTGATAATATCGAGCCGATGATAAAAGTGTTATATCGTGATTTACACTAGTTTGTATTCCTATAGTATGGGCAGTTGATTTTCCGTCAAATGCCGATTCTGTAAATATTTGTGATTGTTTTAAAGTATAACTATACGCAGCGTTTACAAATATTTTTGAAATTATTGTATTTGCATACGTAAGTGAATGTTGAACAATAGCGGTTGAATATGTGTTATGAAAATTTGAGTATTGTATATGACACCCTTGAGCGGTATGATGAATTGTGTTTGAAAGTTCAATCTCACGCATGGTTCTATGATACCCTGTATTATATAGTATAAAATTCGAAGAGTCTGAATTTAAAGTTCCATCGGTATACATATTTGAAAAAAATGGAGTAAGCATGAATGAATTGTGGGAGAGTTGGAATGCAATTCCTCTATATAAATCTGTTTCGTTACCTGAGCTGTGTTTTGATAGAGTACAGTGAGTTTTACTGTGTTGACTGCGAATGTGTTTTCCAAAATATCCGCCTTGCCATTGGAGAAGTCCTTGTGCAATTTGCAATTCATAGTCGCCTATTGTAATATTTCTAATGATACCATTAGGTTTATATTGTATATATGCCGAAGCATAATCATAGATATTAGGTTGCTTACATGAAACCGGTTCGCCACTGTCTTTTTTTAATGTAACTCCCCAATTTAATGAACCGTTTGAAGCATACCTATATCGCCATGCTTGTTTACTTGCATTTCCTAAATAATTATTATTGGTGCTGCTACTGTCAATAATATGAATAGGGAATTGACTTATACCGATTATGCTATGAGTGCCATTGTGTATAAGCTCTTCTAATGTGTGGTTGCAGGACTGAGGTTTCACAATCATAAAATGTGATAATAATTCTGCTTTTTCAACTGACAAACCTAAAACAAAATGCAGTTCATAAATGCTGCTCAAGGGTTTGTTTGCAATTACAAATTCATAAATACTTTTTTGTTCAAAGGGTGTTAAAAAACAAAATTGTGATAAATCGCTCTCTTGAATGGAGTTTATATCAATAGGGTTACACATTTTATCATGCAAAAATTCAATTTGTTGGACACTGTAATCTATAGCCGAAAAACTATAAACATCGGTTGCAATTGTTTGTAAATCTTGTGAAAAACAAGTATATACTCCAATGCAAAGAAAAACTGTGCATATAAATAATAAAGGTCTCAATGTGCGTTCATGTGTGTTACTCAGCAAACATACATATTTTTACAATATAAATATTAGTTAAGGCAGAAAAACTAAAATGCTGTATATGTAATATATAAATAAAAATTGTATTTTTGTAAAAAAAACAGTATGACAGAATTAGAAATTAAAAAGACTCCTTCTACTCCTAAAGTATGGTATAGTAGCGATGAAGCTACATTGCGTATTGAAGGCAGATCGTTTCCTGAAAATGCTCGTGATTTTTATGGGCCTATCATACAATGGATTGAATCAAACACAAGTAATTTAGGTTCTTTATTTACTGTTTCTATTAATTTGGAGTATTATAATACTGCATCGTCAAAATTTTTGATGGAAATTTTTCATTTATTAGAAAAAATTCAAAATACAGGAGATTGTAAAGTTACTATACAGTGGCATTATATGGAAGAAGATGATGATATGCGTGATGCCGGTTTAGAATACAAACAATTTATTCATGTTCCGTTTGAACTAATTTCGTTTAATTAGTAGCGTCTTTTTTATTTATTGTGCTTGTAATAATACCATCTTTTATATAGGTATATAGTTTATCATTAGGTTGTACCGAATCAATAGAGTTTATTATTGTTCCATGTGCATTGGTTGTAATACTGTATCCTTTTGAGAGTATACGTTGCGGATTGTGTAATTCTATTTTTGTTTGTAATAACTCTAAAGATTGTTTGTTGTGTAATATACAATTATGTGAATGAATTTGTAATTTGTATGCTGAATGTATGAGATTTTGTTGGTGCTTATGTGTAAGTGCATGTATAGCAGGGCTTATATTTGAACTTATATGTTCTATAAAATGCTTTTGCTTTTGAATTGTAAACAAACTTGCCGATTTTATTTTCTGTATACAGTTATTTAATTTATTATTTGCAATAGTTGTGCGTAATGTATTTGAGTGAAATAACTCTTGTAAGATGTGTTGTAGGGTAAATTTTTGTTCTGCTATACGTTCATTACATGCATCAGAAAGACGTGCGTGTAAATTATCAATAGTTGATACAAGAGCATTCCCCATTGAAATTATAAATTCGGCTGCAGCTGTAGGTGTTTTAACCGAAGTGTGAGCAACCATATCGGTTATTGAAATGTCTTTGTCATGCCCTATTCCAGTAATTACCGGGAGTGGAAATTGTGCAATATGTGATGCTATAGTATAGTTATCAAACCATCGTAAGTCTGTTTTTGCTCCACCGCCTCTTATAATTATTACTGCATCAAATTCGTGTTCGCGTTCATATATACTATTGAGAGCTTTTATTATACTTTGTTCGGTTTCTATTCCTTGCATGGCTGCTGTAAATAAAGTAATAGAAACACGTAATGAATTTTTGTTTGAAGCAATTTGTTTTACAAAGTCTTGATATCCTGCAGCCTGTGCTGATGAAATTACTGCTAATCGTTGGGGGAATACAGGTAATTTAAGATCTTTGTTCATGGTAAAAATACCTTCATCATGTAATCGTGCAATTATTTCGTTACGCTGTTTTTCTTCTTCGCCAATAGTATAAACAGGGTCTATATCATGAATTGAAACACTTAATCCATATACAGCATGAAATTCAACTTTTACACATATTAACACTTTGAGTCCTGTCTGTAGATGAATACCTGTACTTGCATAAAAATATGATTGAAGGAGTTGAAATTTGTATGACCAAATAGTAGCTCGTAATTTTGCAATAATTGTTTCATTATGTTCAGGTTTTTCAATTAATTCTAAAAAACAATGACCTTTTGAATTTACCGTTAATTCACTTATTTCTGCCACAACCCAATAACTATTTGGCAAAGCTGTTTGAATACCAAGTTCTATAGCTTGTGCAAGTTCAAGAAGTGTAATACTAGATTGAGTACCCATGTTGCAAATATACAATCAAAAATATGTGAATTAAATCAAATTTGAATAATAGATACAATAGAAATACTATTGTATAAAAAATCATCATTTCCAATCTGAAATGGTAGTCGATGATTCAATTTTTTCTTCAATAGTGTCCGGTAATTTGCAAAATAAATCTCTATGTATTTTGCTTTCAATACTATCTATAGGTACAACAAATGAATATATTGAATTATTTGAGGCTGCATGTGGAAGTATAAACCCAATTCCAAATGCCCGTGAATAGCTATAAACTAATATTGCTTTGTAAAAATAGTTGGGAATGCTTACTTTGTTTTCACCTATAGTAGGTAGTCCGGGTTCTACTATAGGGCCTGTAACAATATATAATGTGTCAAATTTTTGTGCCCACGTACGCACTTGTTCTTCAAGTGTTTTCCAAATTCCACGATTAAATGCAGGCAATTGTGGCGAAATATTGCTGAAATAAAATGATTCTTTTATTGCTTGTTCCGACCAATTCATATCAGCAGCCGGGGCAAGATGCCCTTTGTCGTAGCCTGATTTTGAATAGTCTTTGTTTGTGGCAGTTTCTGTTGAAACCAATGGGTCGGGATAAAATGAGTTTGAACGCTTGTAAGTTTGTGCATTTTTTTTTGAAGTAAGCATATACGCTACCCAAATTGATTGTTCGTGTTCTTCTTTATATTCAAAGGCATAATGACTATGCTTAATATATTGTGTACCACAAGGTATTTCAAGTTCAGGAATGGGTTTGTATGAGGTATATGTATTGTTAGCAGGTATGGGTTGGGCTTGAATATAGTTGAAATACAAATATATTCCTATGCCAATTACTATAAGTATGATTATAGTAATCCAAAAACCTTTATTGCGCTTCATTTGATTGTGAATTTGGTTTCTTTTTTGGTCGCCAAAACCGTTTTTTCTTTTGTTTTTGAGATGAGTTTCCGTCTCCTTGTGATTTATGTTGCTGTTTATTCTCTTGTAGTTTTGATTTGAATGATTTTGATTGTTTTGATTTCCATACCGGAGCTTCACCTAAATGAGCAGGTATAGGAAGTTTAGGTATTTCTTTTTCAATTAATGCTTCTATACGAGCAAATTTATACATATCAACATCGCTTATAAGTGTAATAGCCTCACCTTTAGAGTCAGCACGAGCTGTTCGTCCTACACGATGAACATAGTCTACTGCTTCGCCCGGTACGTCGTAATTTATTACTAAATTTATTCCTTTAATGTCTATACCTCTGCTCATAACATCGGTAGCTACTAATATTTTTGTGTTTTTTGACCGAAATTTGAGTAATACTTCTTCTCTTTCTTTTTGTTCTAAATCAGAAGAAATACCCTCTACCGTAATACCGGGATTTTTGCGTGCAATATCGTGTACAATTTTTTGTACCATTCGTTTAGTTGAGGTAAAAATGATGATGCTGTCGTAACTGGGGTTTTGTTGTAAAATATGCTGAATTACCCCATTTTTTTGGTGAGGATATGCTAAATATGCTTTTTGAGTTACTCCTTCGGCCGGTTTTGAAATTGATATTCTAATTTCTTTGGGGTTTTGTAAAATTTTGTCGGCAAGTTTTTGAATTGCCGGAGGCATAGTTGCGCTAAAAAATAATGTTTGTCGTTGTTGGGGAATATACGATAATATTTGTTGTATATCGTCGTAAAACCCCATATCGAGCATACGGTCAGCCTCATCGAGAACAAAATGTTGTATTTGTTTAAAATCTACATATCCCAATTTTAAATGCGCAAGCAAACGACCGGGAGTTGCAATAATTATATTGGTGCCTTCGGTAAGAGCTCGTTTCTGTGCATCCCAATCGGCACCTTTGTCGCCCCCATAAATTGGTTTGCTGGTAGTGTCTGTAAAGTATGAAAATCCTTGAATTTCTTGATGAATTTGTATAGCCAATTCGCGTGTAGGAACAAGAATGAGACTAGTGGTTCCTTCTAATTTATTAGTTACAATATCATGAATTATTGGTATTACAAATGTAGCTGTTTTTCCGGTTCCGGTTTGTGCACACGCCAATATATCGTGGCCCAACAATGCGGGTGGAATAGCTAATTCCTGAATAGGTGATGCTTTTTCGTAATTCATATACGAAATAGCTTCGAGTAATTGTTCATGAATATTGAATTCGTCGAATGTCATAGAAGCTTATTTATATAATTTATTTCGTAATTCTTTTACTTTTTCGTCAATTATATAATCGTCGTAATCCATACGTTTGTCAATGATTCCATTTGGAGTAAGTTCAATGATTCTGTTACATACGGTTTGAATAAATTCATGGTCGTGTGATGACATTAGCACTATGCCTTGAAATTGCATAAGTGAATTATTAAATGCTTGAATAGATTCCAAATCTAAATGATTAGTAGGGGAGTCAAGTATAAGAACATTAGCATCTTTGAGCATCATACGCGAAATCATACAACGCATTTTTTCTCCTCCCGAAAGCACACTTGATTTCTTGTATACATCTTCGCCCGAGAATAACATACGACCTAAATACCCGCGCAAAAATATTTCGTGTGTATCATCAGAAAATTGAGCAAGCCAATCAAGTAAACTAATATCGGTATTAAAAAATTGGGAATTGTCGAGTGGTAAATATGCCGATGTTACGGTAACGCCCCAATCAAAATGCCCGCCGTCGGGTTTTTTGTTGCCGCTTATAATTTCAAACAGTGCGGTCATAGCACGTGGGTCTTTAGAAAGGAATACAATTTTATCGTCTTTTTCTACCGTAAAATCTACTTGTTTAAACAATACATCGCCTTCCATTTTTGCTGATAGTCCGTGAACTTCTAATATTTTGTTACCAACATCACGCGAAGGTTTAAATATAATTCCCGGATATTTACGTGTTGAAGGTAGAATTTCTTCTACATTTAATTTTTCGAGCATTTTTTTACGGCTGGTAGTTTGTTTTGATTTTGCAACATTGGCACTAAAGCGAGCAATAAATTCCAATAATTCTTTCTTTTTTTCTTCGGCTTTTTTGTTTTGTTGCTGTTGTTGTCGCAGAGCCAATTGACTACTTTCGTACCAGAACGAATAATTGCCGGCAAATAGTTGAATTTTGCCATAATCTATATCAACAGTGTGTGTACACACAGCATCAAGGAAGTGACGGTCGTGCGAAACAACCAACACGGTTTTATCAAAATTTGAGAGAAAATTTTCGAGCCACATTACTGTTTCCACATCAAGGTCGTTTGTTGGCTCATCGAGCAATAAATTATCGGGAGTGCCAAATAGTGCTTGAGCAAGCATTACACGTACTTTTTCATTACCGCTGAGTTCTTTCATTTGTTTATTGTGATGCGATTCGGCAATACCCAATCCACTCAACAACATGGCAGCATCGCTTTCGGCATTCCACCCGTTCATTTCGGCAAATTTTTCTTCCAAATCGGCAGCAAGTAAGCCGTCTTCGTCAGAAAAATCGGGTTTTGCATATAATGCATCTTTTTGATTCATTATGTTCCACAATTCTTTGTAACCCATAAGTACGGTTTGAATTACCGTACATTCGTCATATTCAAAGTGGTTTTGTTTGAGAACCGATAATCGTTCGTTAGGTTCTAAGCTTACCGAACCGCGAGTAGATTCAATTTCGCCGGAAAGTATTTTTAAAAATGTAGATTTTCCTGCACCATTTGCTCCTATAACACCATATATATTCCCCGGTATAAACTTAAGATTAACATCTTGAAATAGTGTGCGTTTACCAAACTGTATGGCTAAATTTGAAACTGTAATCATATATTATTATTTTTTGCAAAAGTACACTTTTATTGTTAGTATTCTATTGCTAAATTATTTTTCGCCACAGATATCACTGATAACAAAATAGAAATTGTATAATCTATGGTTGAAAACAAAAAAAATAACTATATTTGAAAGGTTGTTTACCTGTTAGCGAATTTCGTTTGTATTAATATTGTTTTTGTAACAAAGAGCAAAATCTCACTCATGAATAGAATAATTATATTTGTTGTATTTTGGTTAGTTTCTTTAAATAGTGGGAACGCTCAATTTTTTTGTAATTTTCAAAATTATGCTCGTCATGACGGGTTATCAGACGAATTTATTTTTTCTCTCTCTCAAGATACTACAGGCTATATTTGGATGGCAACTTCCTATGGAATAAACAGATTCGATGGGTTACTGTTTCATTCATTTATAAAATCAGAACATCAATATCAGTCGGTTTTGCGAAATGATTTTAATTGTGTGTTTACCGATTCTAAAGGTCGTATATGGTTTGGTTCACACAATGGAACTATAATGATGTATAATCAAGAAAAAGATCAGTTCCAAAATGTATCATTGGATTTTGAGTATCATTTAGAATATCCATCTATTTCAAGATTTTACGAATCGCATAATAAACTCTATGCTCTTACAAGTCATGGGGTATTACTGTATAATGAACAATCAGGTACTTTTAACTTTGCATTTCAAGAATTTCCGGTTTTTAAACAGATACATGTAATTTCTATGATACAAGATGATGCCGGTAATTTTTGGTTTGGAACAGCTAAAAGTGGGCTGTTATATGTTGATGCTCAGCAAAAAACAGTCAAGGTGTTTCCAATTCAAGATGAATTAGGGATACTCAGAATTCCATCGTTTTGTAAAATTAATAAAAATTTGATATACATAGGAACTTCGCGAGGTATATATGAATTACAACCTTCAAATCACATAATTGTAAAATCAACATATTTTAACACGGTAGAACAAAATTATATATCATCAATTGTACGCGACTCTTCTCATAATATTTGGATTGGAACAAATTATAATGGTTTGTGGGTATATGATGCAAATAATTTGTTTTATAAAATAGAAGATTATCAAACAGAAGGGATAAAAATTGCAAGTGTAAATGCAATACTATGTGACAAAGAAAATTCTATATGGGTAGCAACACAAGGGAATGGACTGTTTTTGTATAATCCGTCTAAAAATAAAGTGCAGCATACATCAATGGAAGTGGGGCTGGCACATAAGGTTGTGAGTGCTATTACCGAAGATGGTAATGGAAATTTGTGGATAGGTACCGATGGCGGTGGTATAAGTATATTTTCACCATATTACGGGTATTTATCAGAAATTCAAACACCCTATATACCCTCAAATTCCGTATTAGCGTTTGCAAAACGAACTGAAAATGAAGTGTGGGCTTGTATGTGGGCAAGTGGTATAATGAAAATTGATATGATTACAAAGCGTGTTACTCCCTATAATTTATCGCAAACTGAAATTACAAATAATTTGGTAAAAACAATTTGTTTTTATGATGCAAATACATTATGGGTAGGTACTTACGGAAATGGTGTTCAGGAATTTGATATACCGTCGGGGCAACTTAAACGAAAAATAATAGCGTTAGATACGCTGTTTAAAACAGATCGTCAAAAATTTATAAATCAAATAATCCGTGACAGAAACGGAGCAATGTGGGTAGCATCGTTGCGTACGGTGTATAAAATTACTGCCAATAATTCTTTGCTTGTATTGAATTTTGATAATGATAAATTGTCTTTTTTTCCTGGGTATGTTCATACACTTACCGAAGATTTTGCAGGAAATATAGTTATAGGAACCAATAGAGGTTTATTTGTGTATTCAAACCAAGGTGAATTACTTGAAGAATTGTCAAAAACAATTCCCGAGCTGCAAGGTACAGAAGTTTTGAGTCTACACTGTAGTGCCAATAAACAATATTGGATTGCAACTAATAACGGATTGATTGTGTATGATGTGAGTACAAAAAAATATGAAATTTATTATGTTGATAATTATTCTAAAGGAAATTTCTATACATCACGAGCGGTGTATCAAGATACACAAGGACGAACTCATTGGGGTACTATGAATGGATTGTATTCATTTTATCCAAATAGTATGCAACAAAAACATAGTATTTTACAATTTTTATTTTCTGATTTATTTATTTCGTATCAAAAGCAGTCACCAAATACCGATTGGTATCCTACACATATTTCGCAACTTAAGGAATTAACTATTTCGTACAAACAAAATATTTGGGGTGTGAGTTTTGATGCAATTTGTTACAATGCCCCCGATGCGGTGGTATTTTCTTATAAACTTGAGGGATTCGATAGAGATTGGAATACTATAGGGAACAAACGTGAAATTACATTTACCAATATTCCGCCCGGCAGGTATGTGCTTTTTGTAAAAGCATGGATTAATAATCAAGATGAAGCCAAGGTAATACAATTGTCTGTTCATATATTGCCGCCGTGGTGGAAAACATGGTGGTTCAAAATTTTGTTGTTACTTTTTATTACTGCAATATTGTATGGCATTTATTATATTCGAATATATACACTCAAATCACAAAAAGAAAAACTTGAGGCAGAGGTAAAACGTCAGACTCAGTCTATTATAGAACAAAAAAAATATATAGAAGAACAAAATGTAGAATTGCAACAAGCTAATGATACTAAAAATTACTTGTTTTCTATTGTTGCTCATGATTTGCGTAATTCTTTTACTTCGTTACATGGATTTTCTGAATTATTGCATGAGGAATACGAAACAATTCAAGAAAAAGAAAAAAGAAATTATATTGCTCTTATTACCCAATCGGCAACGGTAATTTATAATTTACTTGAAAATTTATTAAGTTGGTCGCGAAGTCAGACACGTTCTATACAATGTAATCCTGAGATGTGTCAATTATACTTGTTGGCAGACCGTGTAGTTGAATTGTATGCATTGGCGGCTCAGGAAAAACAAATACAATTATGTAATACTATACCAAAGGATCTGTATGTATTTGTTGATAAAGAAATGCTAATTACTGCAATGAGAAATATTTGTAACAATGCAATAAAATTTACACCTAATAATGGCAAAGTTTGTTTTGAAGCAGTTGAAACACATACGTATATTACTGTTACTATTTCTGATAATGGAGCCGGTATTTCACCCGAAGAAATACAAACTCTTTTTACAATAAAACCTTCACAATCATATAAACGAAAAAAAAATCAAGGTTCAGGATTAGGGCTTATAGTAAGCAAAGAATTTATTGAAAAAAATAATGGAACTATTTGGGTAACATCGCAAATAGGTGTAGGCAGTACGTTTCATATTCAGTTACCCAAACAGGGGTAATAATTTATGTTTTGAAATACCGTACACTATAGCCATGCAAATATATGATACTATAAAAAATACTGCCGATATAGATGTGGCAAATACAAGCATACCATATATATATCCAATTTTGAAATGAACTACAATCCATGCATTTATATCAAATTCCCATACTACGGCTACTATATTAACTACTGTAAGTAAACCCAATATAACAAGAAAGCCTTTCAACATAATTTTAATATCGGGTGGGCTTAGTTGCATATGTGAAGCAATAGAAAATGCAATATATACAATAACCCAAAATTGCCAGGAATTGATGTGTTGTTTTGTAAGAATTACAGAAAACATGTGCCATACCAACGTAACTATTTGTTGTAACGATTCTATGATAGTATTGTATGAAATGTAAATATTTCCATATGTGTTAAATACAGTTGCTATTTCATGAGAAAGAGGAAATCCAAGATAAAACAGTATAAATAACATTGCAGAGCCTAATAATATGGGGCCACAGCCTATAAAAAAGTTGCCAACAGTATGATATAGATTTTTCTTATCGTAAGAATGTGTTATGTACCCAAGTGTTCCATCGGCTTTGTCAGGTTTAAAGAGTTTCATGTCTTGTATAGTATGTCCAAATAACACACAAAATAATGCATGTCCTAATTCATGCACAGGTGTTCCAATCCAGCCGGTAATAAATATATCAATTTTGGGATACCCTGATGTAACAAATACCTTGCGTGTGCTACGAGAAAAAAAATAGAGTAATAAACCTAGAATAAAGAAAATACCAAATACTATCCAAATTTGTAATAAGGTAGTTGTAAGCAGTTCTTTTAGTATATGCCAAAGGTAATCCATAGTAATATATAAAAAAAAAGGTGTTTTACAATAAAACACCTTTTTGCATTTTTTTAATACTCATCTTCATTAAAGAAGAAATCGTCTTTACTCGGATAATCCGGCCATATATCTTCAATACTCTCGTATACTTCACCTTCGTCTTCAATTTCTTGTAAGTTTTCAATAACTTCAAGAGGGGCACCCGAACGAATAGCAAAATCTATTAACTCATCTTTAGTTGCCGGCCATGGAGCATCTTCTAATTTTGAAGCAAGTTCTAATGTCCAATACATAGGTTTCCAATTTTTAGTGAATTTCTGCGAAAATATATAAAAAAATACTAATTTACAACAGAGGATTCCATGTTATTTCTTGTTTGTTAACATCTTTTAAAAACTTTCGGGCCAAAACAAACAAAAAATCAGATAAACGATTCATATATATTATAACATTTTCTTCTATGTGTGTAGATTCCGATAACTTTACAATAAGTCGTTCTGCTCTTCTGCATACAGTTCTGCATACGTGTGTATGCGATGATACAATATCTCCGGCAGGTAAAATAAAATGTGTAAGTTTGGGTAATTCTTCGGTATATGTATCAATAGTTTTTTCAAGTAATTCAATGTGCTGTGTTGATAAAATCGGCGTTGTGCGTTCATGAGGTTTTTCATTGGCCAAATATGAACCTATAGTAAACAATGTGTGCTGAATGTGAGCTAATATTTCACATACAGCATTATTATTACAAAGGTCACGTACAACACCTATATGCGAATTTAATTCGTCTATAGTGCCATAACACTCAAGCCTATCGTGATACTTAGCTACACGTGTACCACCAAGCAACGACGATGTGCCTTTATCACCTGATTTTGTATAAATTTTCATTACAGATAGAAGATTCAATTAACCATTAACCATTTATAATTAACAATTACAAAAGACTTCCCAAATATCGTTCGGCATCTAAAGCAGCCATACAACCCGATCCGGCAGCTGTAATTGCTTGACGATAGTGTGGGTCTTGTACGTCGCCGCATGCAAATACTCCCGGAATATTGGTATGAGTTGAACCCGGTTTTGTTTTGATATATCCAACCTCGTCAAGTTCTATAAAGTTTTTAAATATTTCTGTATTAGGCGTATGTCCTATAGCTAAAAAGAAACCTGTAACATTAATGGTAACTTCTTCGGTTCCTTTTTTGAGTAATCGTACTCCATTTACCCCGTTTGCATCACCAAGTACTTCAAGTGTAACATGTTCATACAATACTTCTATGTTGGGAGTATTTTCTACTCGTTTTTGCATGGCTTTACTTGCACGCATGTGGTCTTTGCGAATTATTAAATATACTTTGTTTGCTAAACCTGCCAAGTATGTAGCTTCTTCGGCAGCAGTGTCGCCACCGCCTACCACGGCAACATCTTGTTTTCGATAAAAAAAGCCATCGCAAGTAGCACATGCCGAAACGCCCATACCTTTATATTTTTCTTCGCTTTCAAGTCCAAGATACTTAGCGGTAGCACCGGTAGATATAATTACAACTTGTGCTTCTATTTTCTTTTCACCATCAATTTCTACAATTTTATTGGTTCCCGAAAAATCAACAGCAGTTGCATAGCCCGAACGCACATCGGTTCCAAATCGTTGAGCTTGTTTTCGTAAATCTTCCATTAATTGCGGACCGGTAACACCTTCGGGATATCCGGGAAAATTGTCGACTTCGGTAGTTGTAGTTAATTGACCACCGGGTTGTAATCCTTCGTATAGTACCGGATTCATATTGGCACGAGCAGCATAAATAGCAGCTGTATAACCCGCAGGTCCACTGCCAATAATTAAACATTTTACTTTTTCAAAGTTCATATTTATTTATATTTATTGATTAGTTTTTATTTGTAAGCATATAACAAAAGTAGTTTTTTTTTACACATTTTGCAATGTGATTTTTTTAAAAAAATATAGATATTTGTCTTATAAAGATTCAATTCATTACACAAAACAACATATAAAAATGAGAAATATTGGTATTGTATTGTTACTTATACTTTTGAGTGTGGTAAGTTGTAAACAAGCAAAAACATTTGACAAACAACAATGTATGAAAGATGCCGATGTGCAAGCTATTTATAAGGAGCAAACACAAGCATATTGTAATTGTGTAGAACAAAGTATTACACAATTAGGAGATACCATAGTAGTAAATGATAGTGTGATTGAAGCTCACAAACAAGCCTGTGCCAATGAATTTACCACATTAGATACAAATTTTTGATATGGTAATTTTGTTGCAAAAGAAATAAACAATACATTTGCATACAATTGAGCATTCGGGATGTAGCTCAGCCCGGTTAGAGTACACGTCTGGGGGGCGTGGGGTCGCCCGTTCGAATCGGGTCATCCCGACAAAGTCGGAATTCAATTTCAACAAAAGCCTGAAAATCTTTTGATTTTCAGGCTTTTTTGTAATCAATTGTGTTCATTTGAACACAAAAAATCGCAATCTATTCGGTGAGTAATTCGGTGAACAAATAATATTTTATTTTATTTTTTTCACCAGCAAGTATTTAAAACAATGATTACCATTGGGTTATAAGGATACTTTTTTGATGCCTTTTGTATGATTTTGTTATCAATTTAATGGACTTTTTGGTGAACAGAATTCAATGTGTATCAATATAATGTAAAAAAAATCATGTTATGAGAACAAAAAATACATTTTTGGTTAGTTTCTTAATAAGAAAAAAATTCATTGAATATCGAAATTATTGATAATGAAAGATTAATAGCTGCTGCTTAGGTCGAATTGACGTTGTTTTAGAATCAACAAATAAATTATTGTTGATTAACTCAATCTGTACTTGACTACTACAAGACAATACAGAAATACATAATAAAAAAAGAAAACGTTTCATTTGCATATATATTAAAATTATAATGCAAATAAAGTTAGTCAGTTCGCCAATATATGTCGACGTGTTTGTTTTTTTAATAATTAATCATTATTGTCCGATAAAACTACAAAATTAATTTAATAAAACAAAATTTATTTGATTTTCAGTAAATTAGAAATAATATTTTTCATTTTTAAAAAGTAA
>Ga0116190_1000615_pt1 | contig 34993 bp, 28 predicted proteins | sample AD_JPNTR4_MetaG_FD_89808 | JGI IMG/M metagenome (GOLD analysis project Ga0116190, IMG submission 89808) | Active sludge microbial communities of municipal wastewater-treating anaerobic digesters from Japan - AD_JPNTR4_MetaG | ecosystem: Engineered > Bioreactor > Anaerobic > Digestate | place...
ATGAATATTATCAAAAATAAATAAAGGAATCAGAAAAACTCTTATAATATAATAAGCCTTTTATACCACCCACTCCGTAATCCTACGGGCGGGTGGTATTTTGTATTATAGACAAGTGGTATAGTATAAGGAAAAACTTTCAACTTTACAAACTTTTTACCATATAAGTTCCATCTAGGCTATATCAAATTTTTTTGAAAAATCATCTAACTCCAACTCATGAAATAACAGACAACCTTTGATATCAAAAACTTTTCGAAATTTGTTCTGCAATGAACATTATTTGAGAACCAAATCACTTATGTTGTTTTTTGTATGATGATTTAATATTTTCTTTCAAACTTGCAAGTTGTCAGTAAATGTGTAATTCTCTAATAAGAGCCGTTTGTTTTCATAATCATTCCCAATCAATAGTTTCAGATTCTTTTGGCAATAGTAGTCTAGTAAAACCATAAATATATCACTGTAAATCTTCAAAAGAAAGAAAGTATTCGATACCAGCAGAACTTTCGTACTGTCTAATTATAAGATTTACGGAATCTTTTTCTTGTGAATTTTTGAATTTTGGTTTATGTCTAATCTCTCTACTACGAGTATCCAAACAAACAAATTTTCTATAAGTTTCCAAGTCAGGATCCTGTCAAATGATGTATGTATTAATATTTCAATTTTCTAGATTAAGGTTTTTCTGTTTCAAACAAAATGTAATAAATTCTTCAAATGAATCAAATAATTGATAATTTCAATACAACCTAGAATATAGTTTCTTTGCACTTTCAGAGTTATTTCTAAATTCTTCCAACAACTCATTATGCGTAAGTTGAGAAAGATTTGTAATGTTTGATCATGCAGCAATTTCATGAGATGGAATATCACGAATCAACCTCTTAATCCTCGTATAAGGAGGAATAATTTTTTTGAAAGTTTCTTTAATTAATTTTTGAATATGCTCTATAAGCAAAGGTTTGTAATGTCAGGAGATATATAAGTCATAAAGTTCAGTATTTGGAATCACTGATGTTGGATAAAATTTAATTTCATCTGGCTTTATAAAGAGATCTGAATAAGTCTTTTCAAAAGTTCATAAATCTTTTTCATAATCAGATTGATATAGTCAAGGCATAATATGGATAGAGAACTTGAATCCATATTGTCTCAATTTATGAATTCATTGACGAATTTGTTGAACAGAATGTCATCTTTTATTAGCTTCCAAAACATCATCATACAAAGATTGAACTCAAATTTCCAGCCTAGTAACTCACAATTCACGCCAAAATCTACAATTTTCATCAGTAATAAACTCTGGCCTAGTTTCTACGGTAAGACCTATAATTCTATTGTTTGCAGTTTCATTTATTGTAATCGCTTCTTGAATTGAGGAAGAATATTTTATCGTATCCAAGTTTGTGATATTATATCAGTATCTCTTGGTTTTTATTGCTTGTTGATCTAGATCATCACTACCAGAAACATCTATATCCAACTGACAAAAAGTATTACAAGCATCATACAAAGATTTTATAAATTCTATCTTATAATCCTTTGGATAAAAGTCCCAAGTTCATCATAATACTATCATCTCAATTTTATCTGTTTGATGACCTGTCATGTTTAACGAAAGCAATCTATTGTAAACTTGTCTTATAGGATCAAATTGATTAAGTGCAGCTCTCATTGCTCCAGGTTCTGTACTTATATAACTTTTGGGCATTCATTTTTCGTTTGGACAAAAAATACACTGACCAGGGCATGGATATGGTTTTGTAAGAACTTGAACAGCAACGATACCAGAATCTGAACGAATTGATCTTTTTTTGAAAAGATTTTCTATATCGATATTTTTTGAAATTTTTTTTGCTTTTAGAAGTTGATGATATGCACGAATTAGTTTTATATTTGTAGGAATATCTGATAATTTATGTTTTTTAGAAAACATTCTCTTGATATTTTTGAATTCATCTAGAGTAACCTTGTTTTGGGAGTTTAATTCTATTATTTCCAATACTAGATTTTGATATTCGTTCATTTATTTTTAGTGTAAAATAAGTCGTATCAATAATGAATATTACTTTAATTAAGAAAGCTTTGTTTTCAAGAAGAAAAAAACTAAAATGATTTTGATTTTTTAGAAAAAATAGAAAAAAATGAAATTACTAATCACATGTTTTCAATGAACAGCTGTAGCTTTAGCCAATGAACTCAAAATTTTATGATATCAAATTTTTGATAATTTTAGTAGTGGAATGTATATAAATTGAAAAATGGAAGATATTTATAAAATCAATCTTAATTCTAGAATTGCAAATAAAGTTTATCTAAATGTAGGAGAAAAAATAGTAAAAAACTTTGATCAATTGTTTGAGTTTGTGCAGAATATAGACCGAAAGAAATTTATAAGAAAATGACATAAAGTCAGTATCTCTACAAACATTTTTCAATCACAAATAAATAGTAATAAGTCCACACAAAGTATTGTAAATAAGGCTATTTTGAAAAAATTAACTTGATGAGACTGACATTGGCTATCCGATCCCCAAAAAGAACCAATCAGTATTCTTGTTCAAATAATAAACGACAAATGTAGTATTTTTGTTAATACAAGTTGAGAATCTTTACACAACAGATGATATAGAAAAGAAACTGGCGAAGCTCCATTAAAAGAAAATTTAGCTGCTAGTTTAATTAGAATGTGTGGTCGGCATTTCAAGACTCCCCTACTAGATCCAATGTGCTGATCTGGTACAATATGTATTGAAGCAGCAATGATAGCAAAAAACATCGCTCCTGGACTTCAGAGAAACTTTGCTTTTGAAACTTTTGAAGATTTTGATCAAAATAAATTTGATGAAATAAAAAAAGAATTAGAATCAAAAATCTTTGAATGAAAATATCAAATAACTTGATACGACATTGATCCAAAAGTTTTAGAATTAGCAAAAAACAATGCTAAAAGAGCTGGAGTTTTAGATACAATCACATTTGAACAAAGAAACATAAAAGATTTAGAGAGACAAAACGACTATATAGTTTGCAATCCTCCTTATGGGAAAAGACTAAAAGACGATGATATCAAATCCCTTTATGAAAATCTGATAAGAATATATAGTAAAAATTCTAAAGGTTGTTTTATTTCATCAAGCGAATTTGCTGATCGTATGGTGTGATACGACTTCAAAATCAAAAACTTGAATAACAACGATGAAATGGTAAAATTGTATATCAAAAAATAAAAAAGACCACCCATAGATAGCACTGTAAACAGCACCTGAGTGGCAAAAAAAATAGTTACAAGTTGGAAGTTTATCATATACCACCCGGGTGCTGTTCGCGTAGCTAACCAATTGCACCCGGGTTGGTATATGAACTAAACTACTAACTCACTATCTCATCAACTTGATCATACAAGTCCTGAAAACTTCAATTGTTATCAATCTTGAAATCTGCCTGCAAAACACATTTTGATAAATTTATTTTTGTAGGATCTATACTATCACTATCCCATTCTCTTGCATTGTTAGCAACAAAAGTTTCATAATCCACATTATCTTTTTCACTTCAACGTAATTTAATTCTTTCATATCTAGTTTTTATATCTGCATCTACAGAGATTAACTTAAAATCATCTAATTCCTTGAGTCAATCTACTTCTCATGGAGATCTAATACTTTCTATAATTGCTTTTCATCATTCTGTTTTAGCTTTTTTGTATAATTCTTTTACTATAAAATCTGCTCAATTTTCTCTTTTAAGTTCTCGTCATACTTGGTACATAGTATCTCTATTAACTTCCATTCATCTTTTTTTAATTTCCTCAGTAATATAACCACTAACAGAATAATGCTTAAATCACTTTTTTTCTATCAAATAGTCTGAAATTGTTCATTTTCCTGCACCAAGTGTTCATGTAATTCAAATAATCATGACTCATTAGTTAAAAGTTAAAAGTAACAAATTAGTTATAAAGTTACAAGTTTATAAAGTTATTAATACTTGATGAACTTTAAGACTGAAGACATTCTTCCCTTGGGGGAAGCTGAGCCCGATGAATCGGGAAGAACAACCTCCCCCCAAGGGAGGAACTACCAACTTTACAAACTACAGCATGCCTTTGATCAGTCCAAATATTTTGGGAAACAAATATATTGCTACAAGGATTGTATAAATAATTTTAATTAAAACTCCAGATATAAATCACAAAAAAGATCAAAATGCCGATTTTAATGCTTTTTTATTGTCTAGTTTTTGCTTTTTATACTTTTGATAAACTATTTCTCATACATAAGCTCACAAAAAAGGTCATCATAACAATCAAATTAACCCAAATGGTCAAATAACTACTCACATAATAGGCAATATTACAACTCATAGGACTAATCATATTGTACTTCAATTTACTCATCGCTTTGTTCATCACATTTTTTTAGTTCAAATTATTGGTATAGCATAATCCATTATCATAAGAAAAATACAAACAACAGCCATAATAATTAGGAATTGTGTAGAAAATGGTTTATTTGCTATTTGTATAAAAATTAAAGACAAATATGCCAAAGGTGGTCATGGCAAAACTGGCAAAAAAATCCCTATAAATCATAGTATTAAAACAACTATTGAAAGTGTTATTCGTAGTATATCCATTCTAAGAAGTTGTAATGATTAAATTTACAACCTTATAAGATATTCTCAAAATAAATCAATTAAAAAAAACTCTATTATAAAATTAATATCATAATTCCGTTTTCAAATTGTTAATTTCATTTTTTAATGATGAAACTTGTTCTTCAAACTCCTCTTTAGAAATATAATTTCCAGTTTTTTCTCAAAAATTATTTTCAATAATAATATCAAAATCTTTTAAGTTCTCCCAGCCCTCATAAAATTTCATTCTTTCCGATGTCATCATTCCTTTTTGTTCAACTTCTTTTATTTTGAGTCTAGCATAAGAAATGTTTCCCTTCTCGTCAATATTTGCTTCAACTTCTAGGAAAAGATTAAACATCTGATCAGAAAGTTTTACAATAAATCTGTTATCAGTTTTCCAAAGAATACTATGGAGCTGCCAATAATTTGAGTTATGATAAGTAAAGCTCCAGTCAGTATTAAGCCCTTCTAAAGGTGAAAGTTCATCAGTCTTATTATTTCTAATGTCGTTTTCAATAGTCTGTCTGAAATTTCAATCACCTGGATTAAATTCTAGTGGACAGAAAAAAACATTTTCTTTTTCATCGTAAGTGATTCGGTCAGAACAGTTTTGTCCATTATACCAAGTATATCCTCGCTTACCTACTCGTTCTGGCATACGAAGATTAGTTCTATAAATAGGGTTTGTAATATTAAATTTCCAATCGTTTGGAATATACAAATCTACAGAATAGCTCATTCTCGCTAATGGTACAATCGCATCAAAAAGTTTATTATTTTTATAGAAAATAGTTAGTATTCCATCTTTAATTTCAAATACTGGATCAGAAAGATTTTCTATTATTCTTCCAAATGTGGTATTGTCTTTGGCTAAAATATTATAGGAGAAAACAGCCTTAATATTATTTCATTCGTAAGGAATGTAATTTATAAGTTTATTTTCTTTTATAAGTTCACCAAATACTATTTGAAGGTCGGGGTTAAAATATGCTACATTAATGATTAATGGTTGTTTATTCTCAGGAAGCGGAATAATAAGTTCCTTGGTAAAAATCTCTTCTTGACCATTATATAAGGTGTGAAGAACTTGAATTCCTGTAATTCAAACAATAATTACTGCTAAAATTCAACTTACAATCGCCGTAATCAAGCTCGCGATGTTCATCAGCTTTTTCTTGAATAAAATTCCGATACTTCCTAATAAAAATAATAAAACTGAAATAAACCCGAGAGCCACTCCCAACGAAGTGATTGCTGGGAAAATTGAAGTCATTTCTACATTATTCCAAATATAACCAGTTTGTAAATAATAAAAGAAGATTCCAAGCATTACGAGTATAAAGATCAAGAATACACTTCGGAGTACTAAAAATCCAATTTTTACAAAATTCCAAAAAGGTCAAAAAAGTTTTTTAGCTCGTTTTAAGAAGGTAGGAATCGCAGTGCAAACAAATCGTTTCACAGTTCTGAAGCAGAATTTGATACTATTGCTAACAATAAGTCTCAGATCCCAAATCTGATTCAAAAAATACTTCAAAATTGATTTTTCTTCATAATCTTTTTCTTTTCTTGGAAAAATTAATGCCAAAAGGAAATATAAAAATCGTCCAAGAATAAGTATATTTTCCATTCCACCCATAAAAAATATTCGATTTGCAAAAAGAAATAACACCCTCCACACTCGAACATTTCGTCCGCTTACTTGTGCAAACATTCCGCATATTCCGAGAAGAATAGCACTTTCTTGTGGTCTATTTCGTTGATTTTTTTGCAATTTCTCATAAAAGTATTCAGATTTTTCTTTTTTTGTTTTTTCATTTCATAAATTTTCAAAATCTGATTCTTCACCAAAAATTTCTTCAGGCTCACCAAGTTTATTCACAATCTGAACCGCTATTTTTTGAGTAATTCAATGTTTTTCTTTTTCTGTTAATTGATCAGATAATCTTTGAATAATATCTTGGTGTAAATCAGGGTCAATTTGATTTTTTTTCACAAAAGAATTAATTCTTTCTACATAATCACTAAGAAACTTAAACACATCAATTTCTAGTTGGAATTTCTTTTCATTAAGATTAAGAGTTTTCATAAGATTAAAATAAAAATATAAAAAAAAGTTTTTATAAATTTTGAACTCAAAGAATAGCAGCATTAAGCTGATCTCGTGTAGATTCCATTTTTTTGAGAACCTCTTTCCCAGATGAAGTAAGTTTATAATATTTCCTAGGAGGTCAGCTCTTGGACTCTACCCAATAATACTGCAAAAGCTGGTCTTTCTTTAAGCGAGATAAAAGTGGATACAAGGTCCCTTCCACGATCAGAAGATCGTATTTTTGCAATTCAGTAATAATATCCGATGCATACACCTCCCCTTTGCTAATAATCAGTAATATGAGATATTCCAAAATTCCTTTTCTCATTTGAATAGAAATATTGTTTGTATCATACATTATTAATTTTTTAAAATTAAATTTTAATAGACTACTTTGTATTACAAAGTACTATATAATTATTTTATACTATAATTCAATAGTTTTTTATTTTTCAAAAAACACCAGGCACAAAGCTGATGTTTTCATAACATTTAGTCAAAAAAATTATCAAACACTATTTTCCATTTCAATATCAATTAAAGTATTCAATTCTCACGCATATTCCAATGGAAGTTTTTTACTTACTTGAGAAAAAAATCAGTTTACTATCATGCTAGTCGCTTTACTTATTTCAATACCACGAGAGCTAAGATAAAATAATTTTGATTCATCAATTTTTCATGTACTTGCTTCATGTGAAATACTTGCATTCCCATTATTATCTTTAATTGTTGGTATAGTAATGCTAACAGAATCCTTATCCAAAATAAAAGCATCACATTGAGTGTTACTAACGGCATTGTCAGCACTTTTGGATATAGAAACAAGACCTCTATATGTAGAAATTCCTCAATCTTTAGAAATAGATTTAGAAACAATGTTGGAAGAGGTATTTTTCCCAATATGAATGACTTTCGATCAAATGTCTTGATTTTGTCCCTTGGAAGCAAGAACTATTCCAAACATCTCTGTTTTACTATTATCTCATTTCAAAATACTACATGGATAAAGCATTGTTGTCTGAGATCACAAGTTTCAGCTAACTCGTTCCATATATGAATTTTCTTCTACTAAAGCTCTTTTCGTGTTCAAGTTATATGTATTAGTTGACCAGTTTTCTACTGAAGCATACTTCATTTTTGAATTTTTTCCCACAAAAATTTCAACCAAACCTGTATGTATCGAAGATTTATCATATTTTGGTGCTGAACATCATTCTATATAATTACATTCAGCATCATCATCTACGATAATCAATGTGTGTTCAAACTGTCATCATGCATAAGTATTCATCCTAAAATATGCCTGCAAAGGTTCATCTACTTTTACTCATTTGGGCACATATATAAAAGTTCATCAACTTCGTACAGCTCAATGCAATGCTGCGAATTTATGATCTGTAGGTGGAACTAATTTCATAAAATATTTTTTTACTAATTCTGGATGAGTTTGAATTGCAGTTGGCATATCTTCAAAGATAACTCAAACTTTTGCCCATTTTTCTTTAATTTTATGATAAAAGTTTACACTATCCATCTGTCATCATGTTCCAGCCAGATATTTTTTTTCTGCTTCAGGAATTCATAACTTATCAAATTTGTCTTTGATTTCTTGTGGCACATCATCTCGATTTGTAGCATATCCAGTATTATCAGAACTTGGTCTTGCATACCAAACTAATCAGTCATGGTCCCCCTTTTTTGACCCCTCTACCGCCTTGGCGGCATCTCCCCTCTCAGGGGAGAAGTTATTAGTATTTATGTATTTTTCTATTTTTTTGCAAACATTATCAAAATTATGTAAAATTTCGTTATTTTCAAATCTTATTACATTAAGGCCATATAAATTTAAAAACTCTGTTCTCATTTGATCGTATTCTTTTTGTGTATAGTGAATTCCTCCATCTACTTCGATAACTAAATTGAGTTTTGAGCAGTAAAAATCTACTATAAAATGATCGATAGGCCTTTGTCTATAAAATTTATATTTTGATTTTTTTAAGAAATCATACCAAAGTTTTTTTTCAGCTTTCGTCATATTTTTTCTTAATTTTTTTGATTTTTCTACGTTATTAGGATTATATGGAAATGATTTTCAATCCCATACTAATCATCTTTTTTTTACATCTTCTTGGGTTAAGTCTATTTGTCGATTTTTGCTACTTTCTAGCTTCTCCCCTTGGAGGGGAGAACTAAAAGAGGGGTCAATAAGGGGGGTTATCTCGTGTTGTGAGCCCTCAATAAGAGGCATTAATTCACTCAAATCCGGTCACCGCTTTGGCATTGGCATATTATTGTATATCTCCAATGATTTTAATCTGAGTTCCAACATCCATTCAGGTTCTTTTTGATCAGCAGAAATTTTTCTCACAGTATCTTCTGTCAGTCATGTTAGATAAACATCATATTTTATATTATTTGGTGTTTCCAAAGTCTTTTTTAAACTCATGATCAAAATTATTGTAAAGTCATATTTACTTAAATCATTCTTTTTTTATCTTTTCTATTAGTTTCTTATCTCATCTATCTTTGATCTCTCAATTATTCAATATAATCACCTCATCTATATCTATGTTTTGAATTATCTCAAAATGATGAGTAATAAATACAAAACAATTTTCTTGATTATTCAACTCCCCTATCATCTTGGTAATAGATTTGAAAGCATCAACATCCAATCAACTATCTATTTCATCCAAAAAAATATATTTTGGTTTGAGTAATTTAATTTGTAATATTTCAATTTTTCTCTTTTCTCATCAACTAAAACCAACATTCAAATCCCTTCGTAAAAATTCTTTATCCAATCATACCTCTTGAATTAACGGAATGATAATGTCTTTAAATTTCAAAAACGTGGTATTCTCTCAAGTATGAGTATTGTAAATATTTCTTAAAAACTCAAAAAGCTTTACTCCTTCTATTTCTGGAATTTGTTGAAAAGCTAGGAATATTCAAAGTTTTGCCCTTTTATCAGGCGACATTTCCAAAACATCTAAACCCTCAATATTCACACTTCAAGTATCTACTTTATAGTTTGGATGTCACATAATCGTCAGAGCCAAAGTAGATTTTCCACTTCAATTTTTACCCAGAATACAGTAGTTCTTTCACAGCTCAAATTTAAGATTTATATTTTTTAATATCTTTTTTTCTTCGACACTTACAGATAAATCATTTATTTCAAACATCATTTTTTCTTATATAAAATACAATATTTTATTATATACAAAAGCTAGTAAAAAAATCAAACTGAATGATAAAGAATCTTAAATCTGCAACTTTTAAATTGAAAACTAAGTTTTTAGAAAAAACCTATTGACTTTAAACACCATTTTGTTATTTATTGATATTGTAAATAAAATAATAACTAAATTTAAAATTATGGAAAAAATTTACCTTTTTTTTATTGCAACAGTATCATATATTGTGTTATTTTTCTTGGCTTTAATTTTTAGCCATAATAGAAAAATTAATGTTGCATTATTTTTATTAGCCTCGTTATTGCTAACCTTTGCTATATACTATCCATTATTTTTACCGGGATGGTATAAAAGTTTATGTTTAGTGGGTGGAATATTTTTTTGGTCCTACTGCATAAACGAAGTAAAGTTAAAAAAATATTTGTAAATTTGACAAAAAATTAAGAGGTATAAAGCCGAATTGTATATTCGGCTTTATTAATTTATGGAAATAAATAATAATTTATTTAAAATCAAAGTAATTTTAGTAAATAACTGTAAATTATGCACAAACATATTGAAAACGAACTTCTAAAACTAAAGAATCCAGATAAGGCTAAAATCCTACAATGATTTTTTAAAACTTGAAAATGAGAATATGGAGAATGAGATAAATTTCTGTGAATTCAAGTTCCAAAACAAAGAGAAATTGCAAAAAAATATTTTAAAGATTGTTCTTTTAATAATATAGAAAAATTATTGAAATCTGAATTTCACGAAATACGCCTGACTGCCCTTTTGATACTGTGCTATCAATACGAATTAGCTATGAAAAAAAATCTGAAAGCTGAACAAAAAGAGATTGTCAGATTCTATTTAGAACATTTAGAATTTTGCAATAATTGGGATTTGGTTGATCTAGTTTGCTATAAAATTTTATGAAATTATCTGATCAATAAAGATAGAAAAGTCTTGTATAAATTGGCTACTGATTCGAATATGCGAAAGCAAAGAGTTGCTATCGTTTCAACAATGGCTTTTGTGAAAAATGGGGATTTCACGGACACTTTAAAAATCGCTAAAATATTGATGCATCATAAACATGATTTAATTCATAAGGCGGTTTGACGACTCTTGAGAGAAGTCTGAAAAAAAGATAAAGCAATTCTTTTAAAGTTTCTAGAAAAAAATATTTCAAACATGCATAGAACAACACTTAGGTATTCTATTGAAAAATTTACTAATGAGGAAAGAAAGTACTATTTGAAACTTAAATAATAGTTTGTAGAATATGTGCCGTAGAAATACAATACCATACTTCATATTATTCCATATCACGAGTAAAAAATACTAAAAAAAATTTTGAATTTTTTATATTGTAAAAAAACTCCTAGAAAGACTAGAAGTTTACTGTGAGCAACTTTACTATGAGGCATGCTCGTTTTTCCTTGAAATCTCTAGTACTACAAAACCAAGATTTCTAATTTCTAAAGCTGCTTGTTCAAGATGTCTTTCTTGATACTTTGCAGCTATTTTGTTCGGATCCTGACCAGATATTATTTGGAATCCCATACAAAATCCCCATTGTTCTAAAGCTGATTCAGCCTCCTTCAGGGTTTTTTGTTGTACTGGATAGCAAACATATTTCTCTCCATTAACAAAGTAAATGTGGAGTTTTTTGGCTCGGATTTCTTCATCTGAGAGAGAGCTTTGCAAGATTTCCATCTCATAGTTGTAGTCAGGAACTCCTCCTCCGTAAGCATAGAATGCATCATCTAAGTGGAGTTCTTTCTTCTCCCTTCTATGAATTTTTATTACAAACTCACAGATTAAATCTTCCTCACAGATTAATTCTTTCATCTTAAATAATTTTAGCACTATCATAATACTATAATAATTAATTTATATATATAATCTAATTTTCTTTGTTTCCTTTTATTTTTTAATTTTTAAATTTTATTAATACTCAAATTTTTCTCTATTTTTATTGAAATGAGAATAGAAAGCTCACTTATATAGTGTTCATACTTATGAATTTCATAGTATGGTATTAAAACTGTTAACGACCACATTGACAGTACTGTTCTTAGTGATTTAATTATAAAAATCAAGTAATAGTTATCCAGACTGTTGTTTAGAATTTACAACAGAAAAAATCTGACTTTTTTAGAAAGAGAAAAAAAAATGGTATCAACTTTTCAGATATATAAAAAAATCGTTTAGCACTGATCTAAACGATTTCTTATGTATTTAAATTAATTGATTTTTTATCCAAAAAGTCATTTTTTGATATCATCTTTGATGAGTTCAGTTTTTTTGTGTTCATCATCTACCATATTGATAATTTTGGTTTTTTTACCTGTCTCTTGCGCCATTTTTACTACAGATATAAGACTAAATATCAATCACAATAATAACCATATTTGTATAAATTTTCACCCACCTGAAACAACAACTCTAGAGGTAACTCCGGCAGAAACATTTATTGTATCTGTGATAGCAAAAAAAGATGTTGTGATGATAAATAAAAACAAAAAGTTGATTAATGAATCATTTCATCTAACTCAAAAATATGATAAGAACAAATTTTTGAATTTAAAACTCAAATTTCGTCCTAACAAAACAAACATCGAAATTCAAACTATAAACATAGTTTTGATCATTTCTGGCTTTCGTATCCATACTCAATATCCACCAGTTCATCTCAATGATGAAACCTTTAATATAGGAAAAAATAACAATAAAAACAACAATATAAACAAGTATAAGACGAAAACCTTTTCATGTTTGCTGTACCTATCAAATTTATGAAGCAATTTCATTAATTTTTTGGATGATACGAGGTCTTTTACCATAATGTTTTGATAAAAATATAAATCTATATTTTTAATATAACTTTTATAAAAGTGTTGTCAATAAAAAATTCTTACAAACTATAATCTTCAACATATCTCTCTGAAAAGTTGTCTTCATAATAAAGATTACCTTCATATTGATTCTTTTTTTGACTTTCTTTTACGATATCTTTCAATTTAAAAGTTTTATTTATTATTGTTCATGCTTTGTTGAATATGTTTTTAGCACTATATTCTTCATGATTGTCTACTCAAACTCGTTTGAATACTAACGGAAACATAAATAAAATAAACACTGACAAAAATATTCCCATAATCATATATCTAATACTATTCCAAGCTTTTTTGATTTTCTCCTCTTTTCATTGGGAAAAAATAAATAAAAAAATAGCACGAATAAAAGCATATATACTTCATACTGCAACTATTATAATAACAACAGCTAATATTGTTAGTATTAAATTTTGAATAGAATCTGTACTTGCTGCTACAGGCATAAGATTGATTATTAACAATTAAAATAACTTAAAAGATAAGCTGTAATAAAGTGAAAAATCTTATCCGTTTGAAAACAGTAATCTTAAATTTATTCAGTTTGTGCTGCTGGTTCTTCTGGTGTTGTATCTGCTTCATCTTGTGTTTCTGTGGTTGTTTCTACTATTGCTTCCTCAACTTTTTCTCCTGCTGTTTCTTCAGCAGGCTCACTATTTTCCATATTTTCTACAACAGACTCCTCTGTTTGTGCAACTTCAGACTTTACTTCTTCTTGTGCAGCTACTTCTTCTGCTGCTGCTTTAGCTGCTTCTTGTTTTTCTTTTAATTCTTGGGCCTTTGCTTCAGCTTCTGCCTTTTTCTTAGCTTCTATTTCTTTTCATTTTGTACTTTCTCTTTCTATAAAGTATTTCTTGAAAAAATCATCTTTTGTATCTGCAAAAAGTAATTTAGCAACCCTTTCTGTAGGTTGAGCTCACTTAGAAATCCATTCTTTGATTGCAGGAATATCAGCCTCCATTGTATGAGACAAAGGATTAAACCATCCTAAAACTAACTTGTATCAAGCCTGGGCTGGTTTTGTGTGCTCTGTAAGCACAATACGATAAAACGGTAATTTTTTTCTACCATGTCTAGCTAATCTTATCTTTAACATTAGATTAATTTTTATACAATTAAAAAATTTAATTTTAGAGATTTACTTTAACTTTTCTCTAGATGTGTGTAATGTGCGTGCTTTACATTGTTTACAATACTTTGATTGCTCGAGTTTTGGTGTAATTGCTTTGTTGATACTTGTGTGATAATTAACTTTTTTACATACAGAGCACTGCATAGCTACAATAATTCTTCCTCCTTTCTTTTTTGCCATAATTAAGCTTACTGAATAATTAAAATATTTTTTTACGAATGACGCTAGTGAATCGGGTTTGTAAAGTTATAAAGCTCTTCCGGGATGCTCCAACTACATATAAACAATTTGGCTTTGGACAGCCCCGTTCTACGGGGTAAAACTTGAACTGTCGACCTTCCCGATTTATCGGGACGCTCTAACTACATATAAACAATTTGGCTTTGGACAGACTTGAACTGTCGACCTCGTCCTTATGAGAGACGCGCTCTAACCAGCTGAGCTACAAAGCCATTTTAATTGATGGCGGAGAGGGCGGGATTTGAACCCGCGAGCCGATTTCTCGGCTGACTCGTTAGCAGTGAGCTGACTTCGACCACTCATCCACCTCTCCTTATACAAAAAAATGAACCTCAAATTTTTGTGGTGATATGTGTATAAAGAAATTTGATTGAAATTCAAGCATAAAAATATAAAAGATAGATAGTTTGCAAGTCGCTAGTCGTTAGTCAATAGTCATTAGCTAATGTCTAGTGACTAACGACTAGCGACTAAAGACTAATACCACCTTTATCCTATAAACTTCCAATATGATAAACGAAATATTCAGTCCATGAGAATGAATAGACGCTTGAGAATCCGTAAGACAAGATGTCAGCAAGGTAACAGAACAAGATGTCAAACGTGCACAATGAGATTCCGCAAAAGCAAAACAAGTACAAGATCAAATTAAAAAAGCTAAAATAACAAATAATGACATAGCGAAATTTTTATCATTTTTATTAAAAAATATAAAAAATGAAGAACTAGTTTCTGCAATATATAATACTTTTTTCAAAGTTGTAGATCCTAGAACACAAGTTGTTTACTTAAGAAAATCAGTAAATGATATTATAATAGTTGGATTTTTTGCTCCATTTTTTATAAATGAAATAAATAATTTTTGACTCAGCATGTATTTTACAGAAATACTAAACAGTAAATCTGGGAGCAATATGACAGAATACATAGAATATATTAAAAGATTATCTAAAAAATATCATGACAACATACCAATAAACAAAGATGTTTTGTTAAATTTAATAGCTTTAATCATGTGAGAGTTTTGAATTAATAAAGAGGCTTTAAGTGACTCATGAAGAGAAAAAATTAAAAAAGAAATAGAAAAAAAGTTGAAATAAAACAAATTACACAATATATTTCAAAAATGCCAAGTTAATTGTGTTGATTATTTGGCATTTTTTTAACAAAAAAAAATATTTATATATAATAGAATATAAGAAATTTATGATTTTAGTTATTTTCAAGCACAAATGAACTTTGAAAATATAAAGATAGAACAATTATCTGGTAGCAATAGAAGCAAATGATTGGATAAAAGTCAATTAAAAGATTATTTTGATGATAAATTTTTTGACGATTTAATACAAGATAATGTAAAAATTAAAAAACAATGAAATATGTATATTTTTGAGCAAAAAGACATAAATTCTAGCAAAATATCTGATAACGGTGAATTGATCAAGCAATTTTATGTAGATCAAAAAACTTTTCAAGAATATTTGAAAGATCAGTTAAAAAAAGAAGAAATTAGTTTAGAATCAGATCTATTACTAAAAGAATTCTTTCATGAAATGGATACTCAAAATAGATTAAAAGAAGCTCAAAAATGAATAATAGATGAACAAATAAAAAAATTGGACACAAATGTGGAACAATTAACAAAAATTGATGATATGAGAGACAATCCAGAGTTATTAATATCAGAAGTCGACTATTTACTATGATGGTTTGAAACAAACAAAACACGACCTAAAGCACCAAGAACTGCAGAAAATAGATATAGCAAACATAGATTTGAGCAAGTTATAAGAGATGATATAACTTCATTAAAAAGTATAAAGAGAGAATTAAGCAGGTATACTTATACTACCAATATGGATTATTTGGCAGCTTATGTAGAAACCATGAAGTGACACAAAAAACAATTAGAAAAAGTTCGTCAAATGGTGGTGACATGAAGTAATACAGCAGAAATTCCAGCTATGTTGGATTCTATGAAGGATGTGAAAAAAGAAGCTTTATTCCAAGATCGTGCCGCAGCTTATAATGTAGAGTACAATAAGATATTAAAAGATGCTACTTTAACAAAACTTCTAAATAAAGATTTAGAATGATTCCAAGAATATTTAATATGAGTTTGGTCTGGTGATATAGAACACCCAGAAAAAGATAAATTTTACGAAAAACATAAAAAAGACTTTGAAGAAATAAAAGCAATAAATCCACAGCTGTATTGAGAAATAACTACTAAAAAGGAAAGAAATGATAATCCAAGTAAAGATATGGTGTCTCAAGAGTATCGAAATTCTCAAATGGAAAGGAACAATAGATATTGCTCAAAATCTTGAAAATGATCTTTTGACAAAATATGAAATATGTTCTCAGATCTTGTATATAGATGAGAAAATCCAGAAAAAAAAGAAGCATGGGCTAAAGCTGGTAAAATTGGAGCGATAATTTGATGAGTTGTACTTTGATTTAAATTTATACAAAGTTTATTTGCTAAAAAATGAACTCCATGAAAATGGTGAGATGTTGCATTATATTGAGGATGACTTCTAGCATTATTTAATCTGCCTAAAATAGCCGATTGGACAAAAACAGTTTTTGGTAAGGATCCGGACAAAATAGAAGAATGATTGGGGGTAAAAAATAGTAAAGAATATCAAAAATATGTAAAACCACCTATCGCAGCCATGGAAGCAATATGATGAATTCCGATAAAAACTTTATTAGACTTCTGAATCATAGAACACAAATATGGTAAATTAAAATTAAATTATAATAGCTATGAAAATTATATTAATCAAACAAATATAAGTGATAGTGAAAAAGAGAGACTTAGAAAAGCAGCAGATAAAATAAAGTTAGACGAATCTTTACTAACAGATTGATTGTGACTTTTATGAATTAGCACAGTCAAACAAATGGAAACTCTAGCATGAAACGATAACAACAAAACTCTTTTAGACTCTTCAAAAATGGCGGAACATTTTGAAAACATTACAGAATCACCAGTCAACGCTATGTTGCATAAGGAATGATTTAAACCTAAAAATCCTGATGCTTGGTATGAAATAACTCAAGATTATTATAAAAACGGTAGTTTAAATATAGTTGAGCGAATGAAAAAGGGGTTAATTATATTTAATAATGAAAAAAATTACACTTTACAAGACATGCTCCAAAACAGCGAAATCAATTTACAGAGCAAAACTATAGACCGATTTAAGAGTGGTTCATGAAATCTAATAAGATTTTGAACTTATGAGGAAATGTTTGATACTGTTCAATTAACAAATTTTATAAAAAACAACTTTAAATGAAAGACAGCGAAGTCTCCTGACCCTTTCCATATAACTTTATTATGAGATATAGAGTTTGATAATGCAAAACGATATGAGATATGGAATCCAGAAACTAAGGTAATAAACTCAAATTTTTATAAAAATACACTTAAAAATATTTCTCCAACACTATGAAATAATAAAGAGTCATATGAAAAATACTTAAATGAACGATGGAGTAATGAATAAAAAGTTTCCTAACCAAAAAAATATAAAATTTGATTTTATGAGATAAATCGCTATATACTGTTGTAGCGATTTTTTATATTCGTTAAAAAAATGGAATTAAATAAACAATTAAAAATTGAAGGTAAAAAAGTTTTAATAGTAGGAAATCGATCACATAAAAACATGTGAGATGAACTAATACTCCTCGGTACTATAAAACTTTTACAAGAACAATGAAAAGAGATTTACATTTCTGCCTACAATATTTCTTGGCTAAAATCTTTTTTCAAACAATTTATAAATGTAGATGAAATTGGATTTTTAAGAGAAATACCAAAATGATTTAGATCTTTTCGAAAATTTATAAAAGATTGAGGAAGAAAAACAATAAAAAAATATAAAGAAATGGATAGCGTTATAGTCTGAGGAGGTGAAATTCTCACAGAAGAACTTCCAAACAATTATCGATATTGGTTGGTATCCATATTCCCCTGCCTCAAAAAACACAAAAACATATATTTAATGGGTGGAATACAAATACCAAAAAAATGGTACAATAAAAAGCTTTTTTCTTTTTTACTAAAAAAAACAAATTATATTTATGCTAGAGATCTAGATAGTGTATATGGATTAAAAAAGTATTGATTTGAAAATACTGAATTTTTTATGGATACAAGTTTTTTCGCTTATGATTGGAATATTATCAAAAATGCAAATCATAAAAAACAAAAATATGTTATCATAAATGTAAATAAAAATTGAGAAAGATTTTTAGAAAATATTAGTAATGATATAAAAGATTATTTATCAAATTGATACAAAATATTGTATGTACCAGTTGCTAAATGAAAAAACAGCCAATACAATGACATACAATATTATAAACAAATCAAAGAAAAACATAAAAAGCACAATAGTAATTTTGAAATATTAGATTGGGAAAATGATTTTGATAACTTTATAAAAAAGTTAGCAAAAGCAGAACTTGTAATAAGCACAAGACTGCATTTGTTTTTGATAAGCAGTTTTGTAGGCACAAAAACTAAAGTTTATCCTTACCAAAAAAAGATACTTAAAATGCAAGAAGTAATCAAGGGATTAAATATAAACTAAACTTTCAAACCATCTAAAGTTCACTTGATAATTGCCCAAATTATTTTGAATTTTTCATTCCATTTTGCATAAAGCAAAACTTTCAAGCTCAGCCATAAAGGTTGGGCTCGAAATCACAATAAGTAAAATTTAATTTTTTCTAATTTTGTTCAATTTTTTTTAATAAAAATCATTCTATGTTTTGCTTTTCTATATGCTGCATATGTATTTCAAACCCATGCATGTTCAAGAATATTTTTATCCCTTTCCATATGGTATAATAATAATTCACTTGATACAAAAATAGGATATCATGCTTTATGAATTCTATAAGTAAACTCTAAATCTTCATACACAAAATCCAACTTTTCATCAAACAAAATTTCTTGAAATATTTTTGTGGGTCCAAAAAGAGAGTTCCCAGAATACATTTGTATTTGTCCTATTTTTTGATCTTTTTTGAATTGAAAAGCATGAGGCCTAGAAGTTCGAAAATTATAGTAATCAAATCACAAACTCTGAATATTTCAAGTTTTTCTAAACATCAAAGTAGGAGTTAGTACAAAATCTTTTTGTATATGATTTTTATGTTCATGTCGAATATCAAAAGTTTTTTGAAGGTAATCAGAGTTGAATAATTCATCATCATCAAACAAGTTTAGAAATTCCGTATCAACTAACTTTATTCAATAATTTCTCACATAGCTTACTCATTGTTGTGGAATAAAATCAGTATTTATATTAGAAACAAAATAAACTTTATTTGAAATATTTTTTAATCATTTTAGTGATTGAATTTTCAAATCTTCAAACTCCTCTTTTGTAAGGACCTTATCTATCATCAAAATAACTTTGAAATCTTGAAAAGTTTGAATATCCAAAGATCAGAATATTCATTGAATATTTTGAATATTTGGTCTGGTGGGTATAACTACCGTTAATTGATTTGTCATTGTTTTTTCATTTAAAAAATATATGTTATATACTATCTAAACTTTATCCTTTTTCAAGCCATTTGATGTCAAGGTTTGTGAAAATATTTTTTATACTTATAGCATTATATCACATAATTGTTACCATTTTGTGATATGGAATTTTATGATGATGATATCAAAACATAATATCAATTTCTAGGGATATTTTACGAATATGGTTTTTTTTATTTGTACTTTTAACAAATACAAAACAAATAAAAGAATATTTGCTAAAACGAAAAAACATTCGAATACGATTCATTATTTTAATAGTTTTTTCTGTACTCATATCATTTTTGCATGGGAAATCTTTATGAGATATTATGGTTTGAATTAAATATGGATTCTATTATTTATTCATATTTCTCACAGCAAGTTTTATCTGATTTTCATGTGTCAAAAGTTTTAAACTAAAAGACATGTATCGATTCCAACGATTTTTATTGTGAATTGTATTTTTTGGATTCCTACGACAGTCAGTAAAAATGGGTAGACCTGAATTATTTATGAGTTTGGGATATTGAAAATTTGATGATTTCTATTTTTGAACCAATCCCCCATTATATTATTTAACTGGATACGAATGAACAACCAGACGACAATGAATTTTTTCTGGACCAAATAATTATGCCTATTTTCTCACAGCATTTTTCCCATTAGTATTACTACGACGATGAAGATGACTTAAAAAAATAAAAAAAGTTTTTCAAAACCCAATTTGAAATCTAGACATTCTTTATGTTGTATTACGAGTGCTAGCAATTGCTATGACACTTTCTAGATCTGCGATAGTATGAGTTGCTTTAATAATAATTTTACTTGCAAAAGATCGAATCAAGAAAAATAAAAAAATTGCTATTTGAATTTTTTGAATATTTATTTTATGATTTATAGGATTAAGTTTTCTCAAAAAAGAATCTACCATGGAACACATTAATGCAAAAGTTTCTTATGTCAAAGAGATTGTAAACAATCCTCTCTGATACTGACTTGGAAGCTCTGGACCAGCAATACATCACAATGGAAGCATGCTACCAGAAAATTATTTTATGCAACTAATGCTAGATATCTGAACTGTCTGATTTATCTTTTGGTGTATAGTAATACTACAAATGCTTTTAATATTCAAATGAATTAAAAACATAAAACCAGATCCAAAAGAAAATACAAAGCCATGAGAGATTAGTAATGAGTTAGTTTATTTACATCGAAATAGATTCTATATTTGACGAAGTGTCCTTTTAGTAATTGGCCTATTCTTACATGTTTTTGAAGACAGCATGGTCAATTATTTGTTTTTTATAAGTTTTGGAATTCTAAGCTGATACTTAAGTAGGTTCACAAAACAAGAAAATAAATCCTTAAAAAATCTACTTTCAAAATAATTTTCAATCCCAAAAATTAAAATTTTTAATTATCCTTTAACATAAACATATTTTTTTATAAATGAACTAATTTCATATTGTCTATTTTATTTGTCAAATTCAAATGCACAAATACAAGAAAATACTATTGCTTTAAGGGATAAGTTTATTAAAAAATAAAATGATTTAATCAAATTTTTTATATTTTTTTGTATTCAATAATGCCAGTTAAAAAAAATGTTTCTACTAAAAAACCTGTAGCAAAAAAACCTGTAGCAAAAAAAGCTACAACTACTAAAAAACCTGCTACTAAAGTTACTACTAAAAAAGTAGCTGAAAAAAAGGTAGTAAAACCTTCAGTAACTGTAGAAACTAAAAAAACAAACACTGTTCAAAGTAGTTACTGCACTACAAATTGTAAAAACTTTATGAAAGTTTTATTGTATGTTTTAGTTATCTTAAATTTAGCATTTGCACTATTCTTTTTCTTTAGAAAAGACCCTGCATTAAAGCTAGAAGAATTAAAGGTTGGTTGAGCTGAAAACATGAAAAAAGTAGAACAACTTTACAATTCTAGTTTATACAAAGATCAACAAACTTCTGCTATAGATCAATTTCTAGCATGACAACAATAAAACATTTTATTATTTAATAATTCATCTAAAATGGAAAGAAAAAAAACTTGTTTAAATATTATAATAATTTTGTTATGAATTATTCTAATATTAAATATACTTACTTTATTCAAAAAAGATGCTCGAACTATAGAAACTCTAAAAGTTGGTTGAGCTGACAATATGAAAAAAGTAGAACAACTTTACAATTCTGATGAGTACATTTCTCAACAAACTATGGCTATAGACCAAGCATTATCTCAAATGAATATGTTATGAAATCTTAGCGAAGAAGAGTTATATGAAATGATGGCTTGAGAAGAAGTAGCATTAGAAGGAGACGTAGAAGAAGATATAATTGATATTGAGCTAGAATAATTAGTTACAAGTTAAAAGTTTATAAAGTTGCAAGTTAATTAATACTTTATAAACTTGATGAACCCGCCTACCCCGCAGTACTGCGGGGCAGGCTTTATGAACTGCTATAATATTTACTCTCTTAAAAATTAGACAAACATGTCAAAAAAATGTAATGTTTGAGTAATTGTTTTGTTATTATTAATTTTAATATTAAACATACTCACTCTATTTAAAAAAGATGCTCGAACTATAGAAACTCTAAAAGTTGGTTGAGCTGACAATATGAAAAAAGTAGAACAACTTTACAATTCTGATGAGTACATCTCTCAACAAACTATGGCTATAGACCAAGCATTATCTCAAATAAATAATGTAGATACTGAAAATACGGATACAGACGAAGAGATTTCATCTTCAGAAGATATTATACAAAAGTTAGAAAAAATAACAGCCAACGGTGTTGATCATTGAAAAGAATCAGCTAGATTTACTATTTTGGAATATTCTAACTTTGGATGCTGATACTGTAGAAGACAATCTGTTCAATGAGTTATTGATGAGGTAATCAAAAAATATCCCAATGATGTTAATTCAGTTTTCAGGAATTTTGGTCAATATCCACAATTATGAGAAGCCATAGAATGTGTTTGAGAATTAAAAAGAAATATGAGACACAAATTTATAAAACAATTGTTTGCAACAGACTCATGATTGGATACAGATACAATATTAAGTATCGCTTGAACACTTGGTGTTAACAAGGACTCTCTTGCAAAATGTATTGATTCTGGTAAATATACTCAAGAAGTTAATGATCAAACTAACGAATGAAGAAACTTATTTGGAATAAGTGGTACTCCAGGTAATGTTATAATAGACAGAGAAACTTGAAAATTTGTTGTAATACCATGAGCATATCCTGTGGAAAAATTTGTTGAAGAAATTGAAAAACTAAAAAACAACTAAAAAAACACAATAACAAAAATGTACTCCTAGATTCAATTCTAGGGGTACATTTTTTTTGTAAAAGCTATAATGGGTATAATTACATATAAGGGTAACTATGATATTTCCAAATTTCTGCAAATTCTTTTCTCACTTTTTGTGACAGTCTAGGCACTGAATAACCCAATATCCAACGAAGCCTTTTGTAAATATTCATATTTGAAAGTCATAAGTCTCCTTCAGCCGTAGACTGAAGAACATCTCTACTTCTGATTGTAAATATATCTATAGTTATTCATCTAAATTTTATATCTTTGATCAGCTCTAAAATTATCTGTTTTCTCAAAAAACTATATTCTGAGCTTTCTCAGTAGCGTTTTTTAAATGTCTCTAAAACGTCGTTATCACCAGGAAATATACTCATTAAAACAGAAGTATAAGTAGAGTTTTCTTGTTTAACTTTATTTTTAATATCTTCATAAAGATTAAATCATAATCAGTCTATAAAATCCAATATACGAGGCATATCTAATTTCTGTCCAGACCTACTATTATTTAATAAAAGATTTATATGATGTTGATTTATTGTTCCTTTTGCTATAGATTTTCATCAAGACTCTCTAGTCTTAGAAGACCTTAAAATATCAACACTATCATTTAATCCATGTTGTTGCAAAAATAACCTCATATCTTTTTGTAGATCGAATCATAATATTGAGGCAAGCTGTTGGGTTTGTTTTCTAGTCAAACTATGTCTAGAGTTATAAGGTATTAGTTGTTTAATTAAACTTCCTCCTATTATTTTTGTTATTTCTGTCTGTCTACGAGGGAATTGCTTTTCATTTATAAACAAGGCAAAACCATTTGGTATTCCCTTATCAACTAACTTTTGTTTTACAGCATCTATAACATTTTGATTATTCATTTTTTTCTCATCCATCTCTCTCTTTAAAAATATAATATTAAAACACACAACAAGGCAACCAACATTGAGAGTATAACTTTTTCATTGACAATTTCAAGTAAATTGACAAACAATGTGTTTATTTTGAACTTCCTGCTGGAAATTCTACTATGAACATCTTTATTGTAGGAGAAGTTGTTTATTTAATTATATTTAAAGAAATTCCTTTTGGGATCAAAATAGATAGTAGAGATTTTGCTAGCGTAATGCACTTCTTATTTGAGAAATTAGAGTTTAACTAAAAGTTATACACCAGCACAACAAACAAAAAAATTTAACAGATTATTTCTCCCTGCCGCTACCACCCGGGTGCTACTCACTGCTCCAACCCATTCTTTTGAATAAAAACATTGAAAACAAAGAAAAACAAAACCTTCTATTGCGAATAGTGGTTTAGGAAGTCGTTCTAGTACTGCAAAGCTAATTGGAAACACACACAAAATTCTTCCCTTGCGAAGCGAAGCAGAGTCCCGATATATCGGGAGAAGGAAGCTGTTCTAGTGCTGCGCCCCGCAGTAGTGGCGGGGTAGTTGGGGGTTGTAGTTGAGGATTGTCAGGAATTACTGGGAAGAAAAACCCCCACCTAACCCGATGAATCGAGGAAACATCCCCCTAGGGAGGAATTTTATCCTTGAACTTTACAAACTTTATAACTAATTAACTTCCTCCTACCTCATCTTCATCTTACTGATATTGAAATCTAACTCTTCAATTTCTTGTTGCAAATTCTTTATATCTTCTTTCTTTTTTTCTATAACTTCTGGCGAAGCTGTTCATACAATAGAAGCTACCAATGATTTCATATGTTGCAAATATTCTTGCTTATTTTTTAAATCTTCTTCCATATCAGCCAGCATATCTCTACTGATAGTCACCTGCTCCAACACAGTTTTAACTCATATATTGATATCAATCACATTATCCATCTCATAACCAAGAGGTATTTTTTCGTTATCTTTAACATATTCTATATTTCTAACATTTAACAAAACTTTCAACAACTCCTCTCTTTCCGATAAAAAGTTTGCAAATTCTAAATTAGATTGAATAAACACATCTATAGTCTCATGTTTTTTGGCTCATAAATTATGTTTTATATTTTTCAACTTATATATTATATCCATAAAAATATTCATTCTATAATTTTTTTCCTTTAAATTGAAGTCTCATATTTTAGAAAAATCAAAATTGAGTACTTTGAACTTTTTAGAAAAGTTATTTTCTATTTCTTGTACAAACAAAGGCACAAGTGGCCTTAAAAATTCCAAAGACACTATAAATAAAAACAAAATAACGGTTTGTGTACTTTCATAGGTGTAAATTTTTGTAGATTCTAAATAATTCTCACAAAGATCATCAATAATAAACCTGAAAATTTTATTTCAAAAATCTAGTATACCTTTACCTTGATTTTTATTTTTTATATCTTCCAACAAATATTTTAATCAATGTAATATCCAATTATCATAATCACTTACATTATCTTCAATCAAACTCAGAATATTTTTGAAATCTATTTTTGATATTCATTCTGTATAATTGTTGTAAACATATCTGTATGCATTCCAAATTTTATTTAACATTGAATTTGTTTGTTCAACATCATTAGTGTTTAACATAATAGTATTATCTTCCTTTTGTCACAACAACAAAAGCAATCTCAGCAAATCTGGACTAAATGAATCAAGTATTTCAGAGAGTTCCTTTGTTAAAAATTTAGAGTTATAGTTTGTAATAACACCTGATTTTTGGTCAATTAAAGTTGGCACAAATAGTAAATCTGAAAAAAGCAACACCTTGGAGTAATCTACTCACAGTAGTAGCAAATTGATGGCAAAACTTTTATCTTCTTCAGTTCAAAGGAACATATTTCATAGATTTTTTATATTGGAATATTGTTCTATACTTTTTCAAAAACCATTTTGAAATAACAAATATACAGAATCAATAAACTCTTTGTTAAAAGAATCCTCTCTTTGTAGTTTCAAACCCTCTTGAGATCAAAAAATAACAGAAAAATCTAGACTAAAATTTTCTCAATCAGAATTGATAGCAAAACTATCCTCCAAAAGTTCTAAAAGAATTGTTATTTTTTCAGAATCTTTTTCTATCTTTCACAAAAGCCTCTTTAAACTTTTCAATCAGTTTTTTAAACTACTATTATCAGAATTTTCATATATATTTATATACTTTGAAAGCACATCGCTATTATCAGTATAATCAAAAGAAAATAATACATCTACTAATTCATCTATATTGAAACTATCGTTTAAATTGTTGTCCAAAACAAGGTTTAATATTATAGCAGTCAAAGTAAGGTCTTTCCTAGATCTTAAATTTTTATATTGCTCTGATAAAATATCATCATTTATAAGATATATGTCTCAACCATTAGAATATAAAACTGGCATTAAAATACCTTTCGCAGACTTATTGGAAATATTGATAAAATTGGGCTCACTCAAATAATCTAAAATAGATTGTTCTGTTGCTAATCACCTTGATGTAATATTGTGTTGCTCAAATTGTTGTAACAAAAAGTCTACAGCATAATCATACTTGATTCATCGTTGATCCATAGTAATTTTATACAATTCTTCTTCAGATTTAGAACAATACAAAATCTCTTCATCTACATCATTAATATATTCCAAATTTCATATATCATCTATATAAGTTTCAATATTTTCAATGAACGATTCGATCGGTTTACCAGAAAACTCTCCAGCATGCTCAGTAAAATTTCCCTGAACATCTACTGCAAAAACATCAGTCGGCAAATTGTGTTTTTGTGCGACTTGTAAACCATATTCATCATGTCATGGAGTAATTCTAACTGCTCAAGATCATTGAAAAGAGTCTACGGTTTCGTCTCATATAATTGGAATATTTTTATTTATAATTGGAATTATAACATTTTGTCATATTAATTTTTTATATCTTTTATCCTGTGGATTCACTGCTATAGCCACATCTGCAAATATTGTATGAATGTGTTTTGCAGGCACAGTAATGGAAACCCCTTTAGATTCTATGAAATACTTAATTCAAAACTCTTTTATCTTTTTGGTCTTAGTTAAAGTATTGGCTTTTGATATATTTGTTTGTAATTCCTGACTTCGTGCTACAAGTCTTTTTTCTAAGAACACTTTTCAATCTTTATATAAATCAACAAAAACCTTTCTAAGAAAAATATGAAAACTTTCATTAAGTACAAAATTATTATCTTTGATATATAAAGAAAAACCAAGTTTTTCTAAATATTTTATATTTTGTTTTAATTGTTTTTGTCAATCTGCTTTAAGTTTTTTCAAACTTATATTATTGCTATTTAGCTTGGAATATCGCCTTGAAGATAAACCAAAACTTATATCAAAATCAAAAATATTAAAATTTAATGAGTTTATTTTTGAAATATAATCTTTTAAAAAAATAAGATACAAACTTCAAGGATGGACTTTTTGGTCCGCTGAAAATAATCTCGAAAATATAAACCTTGATGAATCTGACGGAAATCTTTGTATATTTTTATTTTTATTTATATATTTTTTAGGAAACATTATCATGGTTATAAAAAACTGAAACAATAAAATATAATTTTATAAGGATAACATCTGTTATTTTTATTTATGACAATGAATTAGATTATATCAAATTTTATATCTTTATGAGAACGAATATTTGTAAGAATATGGAAGCAAGTTAATATCTTTGAGTCCTATATAACTTATAAACTGCATACAAAAACAATGTAATTATTATAATCAACATTGTGTTTTCAAAAGGTCAAACCTGAACTTTTTGAGCCTTATCAATAGCTACATTACTTCCATCAGCACAAATGGCCTGTACCTGATAGAAAGCATATTGATCTTTTTCTGCATATTTATCAAAGAAATACTCAAATCTAGTTTCTGTAGTTTCTCAAACCAATTTTTTATCTGACATATCTTCCCAATCTGACCTGTATATTTCATATTTTGTAGCATTTTCTACCTCATCTCGTACCAAGAAATATTTATCTCATATTTTTTCTGATTTTACTTCTATTCATTGGACAACACAAGAGGCTTTTACTTTTTCAGGATTGTATTCAACTATACTAGATGGCTCTCCAGAAGAGTGAGACTCTTCATCTAATGGAGAAACTTGAAAGTAATAAGTTGTCTCTGCTTGTAAATTTTCTATTAATACCTCAGTAGAATTTACATCCACAGTCTTTTGTAGACTATTTTTATCAGTACCATAAGAAACTCTATACCTAGGAGAATCTCACACAGATTCCCAAGAAACAATTACAGATGTTCAATCTACTCAAGTGGAAACAAATTTTATATTTCCTACACCTTTATTTTCTTTTACAGAAATACTAGCAACATTATCATAATTTTTGGCTAATCACTGGTACATCAACGAAACTGATATATCTTTATTTCAAATAATATCTGTCATGATCATATCTTTTTTGAAGACCCCAGGAGATAGAAGATCCAATGGATAACTAGTACCATCATTAAACAACATTTGAGCGGATGTGACATCATCTACTGTAGAAACTGTGAATGTAACCTTATCTCATTGCTTTAATTCTCAGGAAGGTAATATTTCTATAGAATTGAATACTCAATCAAATGGTGCTTGGTAATTTACTGTAACCACACTAGATTCTCATAATAAAATATTGTTTATATCCATAATTTTTGCTTGAATTGTATTTTGACCAGAATTTAAATTTGAAACATAAACATTGAAATTTCACATAGAATCTGTTTGCGAACTAGCAACTAACATATCATTTAGATAAATATCAATAGGCGAATTTCTAAGATCAAAACTAGATCAAATCACACTGATTGTAGACTTTCTTTCTGTGGAAGAATTAATAGGAGAAGTGATATTGATTTGTTTTAAATCTTGGCTTGAATTTGTGTTTCAAACAATAACTGTGGTTTGTCATAATATTTCTTCATCCATAATATCATATACCTTTACTTGATATGTACCCGCTTTTTTGATTTCTAATCACTTTGAAAAAGTTTTAGTTCACTGGTCTTGAATCAAAAACGAATAAAATCACATGCTAGGAACGACATAATCATCTGGCAGTAGTCACTTTACCTCAAGAAAGATATCTCATATATAATCTGGCAATACTATCCCATTTTTTAGTGCTGTAACCGTGATATCTACCGCTTGTCAAACTCAAAATGTATCTGGTTCCACTTTTACTAAAAAAGAATCTGGCTCTTCAGCAAAAGACACAAAAGGTGCTAAACCTAGGACAAGTATGGTTATTCAAGCTAATAATTTCTTGTAAAATTTATTCATTTAAATAATGGTTTTTGATTAAAATCAATGATATGAATCTGTATTTTGATTTAACGATCAAATGGATAATTTTTTTATTTCTCAATTTAATAATGAAACAGAAGATTCACTAAGTAATATAGATGGTTCTTTACCAGAAAAAGGTAACTCAAACAAACTCTGCCCATAATCAAATTTTCAAGTGAAATTTTTAAATTTTAAGATCAACAATCAATCAGTTTGAGAATTGATTTCGTAATCAGTTTGTGGTTTGATTTTTTCTAGATTTATCTGAACATTTTGATGATCGTAAATAATTGAAACAAAAAGTTCGTTTATTTCTTTTATACTGTCAGAAATATAGACATCCAATATGTTTTTTTCATTTTTGTATGCTAAATCTCGGTGATTTTTTATCATAGTTTGAGCATCTTGTAGTGATAAAATACTAGCAGAAAAAAATGCTGGATTTTCCATAAAATAAAACAAGGTTGCTGAAAATAGTACAGCAACTAAAAATATCATAACATTAGTCTTAAATCTTCACATTTTCATGGAGATAATAAATTACTAATCAATAAAAATTATTCTATACTTTTATATATAATAATGTAAAGTAAAAAATCAAATAAAAAAACACTATAAAGTAATAAGTTCATAAAGTAACAAGTTTATAATGTTCGTAAAGTGAAAAATCTCTCTACATCACTCTATACCACCAGGGTGCTGTTTTTGACCCCGGCCCGTAGTACTACGGGCCGGGTCGATTTTTTCACCCGGGTGGTATATAAACTTTAAGAGCTTTCAAACTTTTAACATTTTCTTCTTGTTTTATTCAAGAATATTGTTATAAAAAGTATTCAGAGAGATTTTTTATTTTGATAAAATTTATCAATTATGTTAAATTGGGTTAAAAAGCTTTTTGGAATGAATTATACTGAAAAAGAAATCAATAAACTAAAAGTTATTGTCAGAGAAATAAATCAACATTTTGAAGAATATGAAAAATTAAGTGATGACCAAATCAAAGCAAAAACTGAAGAATTCAAAAAAAGAGTTCAAGAAAAATGAGAAAGTTTGGACAGTATTTTGCCAGAAGCTTTTGCCGTAGTAAAACAAGCCGCAAAAAGAATATGTGGACAAACATTTGATGTAAAAGGAGAAAAACTTCTACGAAACATGATACCTTACGATGTTCAGCTTGTTTGATGAATAGTACTTCATCAGGGTAAAATCGCTGAAATGAAAACATGAGAATGAAAAACTTTAGTAGCTACTCTACCAGTTTATCTAAATGCATTAGAATGAAAGTGAGTATATGTAGTAACTGTAAATGATTACCTTGCTTCTCGTGATGCTGAATGGATGTGACATTTATACAAACGATTATGATTAAGTGTAGGTTGCGTAGTAAAGTGAGTACCAATCCAAGACAGAAAATGAGAATACGAAAAAGATATTACTTATGTAGAAAACAGCGAACTCTGATTTGATTATTTGAGAGATAATTTAGTAAAATCCATGAATCAAAGAGTTTTGACCCGAAGACCACTAAATTATGCGATAATAGATGAAATTGATTCAATATTAATTGATGAAGCTAGGACTCCTTTGATTATTTCTGAAGCCAGAGAAGAAGCCACAGACAAATATAAATATTATTCAAAAATAGTACAAACACTTACTCCATGTAGTGGTAAAAAAAGGGTAAGTAAATGATTGTTGTATGAGCTAATGAATGAAGAGGCAAAACAAGAATCTGTAGAAGATTGAGATTATTATATAGATGAGAAAACAAAAACTGTTTCTTTAAGTGGAGAATGAATCAAAAAACTAGAAAAAATGCTCGGAGTGGAAAATCTATACAAAGACATATGATACGAAGAAATCCATCATATAGAAAATGCACTGAGAGCAAAAGCAGTATACGAAAGAGATAAGGAATATATAGTAAAAGGTTGAGAGGTTTTGATAGTAGATGAGCATACTGGTAGGACTATGCCTGGTAGAAGATTTAGCGAGTGATTGCACCAAGCAATAGAAGCCAAAGAGTGAGTGGAAATCAAAAGAGAATCTCAAACTATGGCTACCATTACATATCAAAATTTTTTCAAACAATTTAAAAAAATGGCTGGTATGACTGGTACTGCTGTTACTGAGTGAGAAGAATTTAACAAAATATACAATCTAGACGTTTTAGAGATTCCTACAAATAAGGAAACTATTAGAGTAGATTGGCATGATAAGGTGTATTTCAACCAAAATGCAAAACGAAAATTTGTAAAAGAAGACATAAAATTTTATCATGAAATGGGGCAACCAATGTTGATTGGTACCGCCAACATTGCTACTTCTGAATTTTTAAGTAGGATTTTAGAAAAAGAGTGAATCAATCATTATGTTTTGAATGCCAAGTTTTTTGAACAAGAGGCACATATTGTAAGTAATGGATGAAAGTTCAAATCCGTTGTAGTAGCTACAAATATGGCATGAAGATGAACAGATATTAAATTAGAAGAAGGCTTGAATGAAAAGCTAGCCGACAATTATGTAAAACGAGCTGAAAAAAATGTTAAAAATTGGGATATTGAATATAATATTTATTCAAATCAAGAATTAGAACTCACATTGGATGCTATAAAACATCTATTTTGAATAGACGATGAGGCAATTAGACAAACCTGAAACGGATGAATAGAAGTAAAAAACATCAAAATTAGTACAAGATTTAATACTAGAAGAAAAAGAAAAACAGATGTTTTTGCAAAAATATTTTTCACATTAATTTGATGACCAAACCTACCAACTATCACAAAAGACTTACAATATTGATTATTTGTGTTAGGAACTGAAAAGCACGAATCCAGAAGAATAGATAACCAATTAAGATGAAGATCTGGAAGACAATGAGATCCATGAAGGTCAGTATTTTATGTAGCATTGGATGACCTTATTATGAGGAAAATGTGATGAGAGAAAATCATGTGAATTGCAAGTATGTTGATGAAAAAAGAAGAACTTGAAAACCTAGAACTTACCCAAAAACAATTTACAAGCTCTATAGAAAGAGCTCAAAAACAAATAGAAGCTCGGCACTTCAGTATCAGAAAACATCTTTTTGATTATGATAGCGTAATTGATAAACAAAGACAAAGAATATATAGAAAAAGAGACGATATTATTGCTAGTGAATTAGATGAAGATTTGAAAAAAGAATTTGTTAAATATACAAAAAAGGATCTTAGAGATAATATAGATTTGATAGTTAATGTAAAAATTAATGAAGCTAAAAATCTAAAACAAACTAATATTGAATTTTTGGAAGCGTTGATAAAAGAATTTAATATTAAATTAGACAAAAAAACGGCAAACAAACGAGAAAACATGTGATTTAATGATCTAGAAATAGAAATAATAAATACTCTTTGAAAACGTTTAGAAGAAAATTTCAAAAAGGTTGATGACGATAAATTATATGAGATATTCAGAGATGTCTTGTTACATCATTTAGATAAATTACGAGTGGATCATATTGATGAAATGCAATATCTTAGAGATAAGGTTTGATTTATGTGATATGCTCAACAAGATCCATTGATAGTTTATAAAAAGGAATCATTCATTAAATTCCAAAATCTGGTATACATGTTCAAAAGTAATACGACTTGATATATTTTGAATTTGGATTTTGAAGCAATAAAAAAACATGATGAAATTACCAAACTAATAATAGAAAAACAAAAATCATGAGATAAGGAATTTTTGTCCAAACTCTCAAAAGTTAGTTGAGATTTACAAGAGTTAATAAAATTAGCAGAACAAGAACAGAACAAGAAAAATAAAGAAATAAAAGATAAAAGAGAAATGATTTTTGAAGATGAAGATGGTTTTGAAGTTTTTGAAATAAGTGACGAACAATGAGAGACCAATATTGAAGACTGAAAAACTATTGAAAATACAAAAATTAGACCAAATGATAAAGTTACTGTAAAGTATAAAGATGGGAAGATGGAGTATTCAATAAAGTACAAAAGGGTAAAAGATGATGTTTTAGCTGGGAAATGTGAAGTTATTAAAATTAATGAACATTAATAATTCTTTTATTTGCTAAATAAAAATTATGTGAAATTTTACAAACATACCATTCTGACATTATATTGAGTTTTTATTAGAGATAATCATTGCCATTATATATATTGCCTGAATAGTTATACTAATACTTGGTTTTATAAAGTCATTATTTAAATTTATAAAAACTATTTTCAAAAAAAATACAGATTCCTATGGTCACGAAAATGAAATAAGAATGTTTTTATGAACTTACACCTTACTTTGACTAGATTTTATAATAATTGCCGACATAATACACTCTGTAATTAATACCGAAATACAACAACTATATTCACTTGGTATTATAGTAATAATAAGAATTGCAATAGCATATTTCTTAGGAAAAGAATTAAAAGAGATAAAAGAAAAAAAGTAAAAACATAAATCGCTAATCTTTGAACCACAATAATTATCTTTCTTTCTGTGCTATACATTAGAGTAGAAATAATAGTAAGGTGGTATAAAACAGTATAAAAAATAATATCAAAAAAAGCCCTCCAAAAATGGATGGCTTTTTAAAAATGTTAGACCTAAATCGGAAGTTTAATTAAACCACTCTGATATCGATTTAGGTTTATTTGGTGCAATTGGTTGAAGTACTACACCTCCGTTGTAATCCATAAGAATATACAACAATACCTCCTTCGCTTCGGAGGAGAAATTAGCACGTACTACACGCCAATTTCCATATTCCATTTTCAAATCGTTTTCAGATTTAAATGTTTCAGGGTATTTCGTATGGCAGAGATTATAAAAATCTTGCCATCCTGAACCGGAAAACACATAGGAATTGTCGGCTACATGCTTTTGAAAGTAAGACTCAAAGTCTCCTTCATAATCGTATTTAGTCCCTCCTAAATACTTTACCAGCTCTTCTCCCTGGTTGGGTAATTCCCAACTTTTTTTCAATTCACCCACAATCTCTTTATTAAGATCGTAGATTACTTTAAATAAATTAGGTACACTCACAAATAGATCCACAAGAGACTTAGATCTATTTCTAGACTGTTCCCAGCTTCCTCCAAATGTTTTTTGTGTTAAACACAGGAGGTTCCATCGATAATTAGGGTATCTGTCTTTTTCTTTATCATACAGTTTGAAGTTTTTTATTCCTTCTACTATTGATACAGAATCCGCATTCCATTCCCAGTAGATACCATGAAGCTGAAGATTAGAAAGACCTGTAGATTGAAGCAAATTTTTTTTAGCTTCAGTTTGTTGCTGTGCTAAAGCCTTTGCCTCTTCCTCTTCAAATCTTTGGTTATTTAACACTGTCTGAAGAGAGTCTTTTTGGGCTTTCTCTTGTTGAGTCATGGCAGTTTGAGTTCTTAAAGAACTAGACTTAACTACCAACAAAATGATGAAAACAACAATGATCAGAACTAATGCTGATCCGATAATAATTAAATTCTTTTTCATAATTTTAATTTTTTTTGTTTAACAATAATTCCTAAATTAAAATTTGAAAGTTTCCACTTGTATAGTTATAATAGTTCTTACCTTTATAAACTTACAAGAGAAATTAATGCACTTAACAATTGAAGAAAGAGAGTTGATAATGATTTACCTC